>VTLG01012994.1_pt1 | contig 30222 bp, 54 predicted proteins | sample 4694571 | NCBI WGS metagenome assembly VTLG01 (sample SAMN12604809, study PRJNA352737) | marine metagenome | biome: ENVO:00000447; feature: ENVO:00000209|ENVO:00000569|ENVO:01000036; material: ENVO:00002151; isolation source: viral sequences binned using virsorter ...
CCTCCAACACCTAAAGTTCCTGTTAAAGTTGTATTACCAGCTACAGTTAAAGTTGAAGCTAAATGAGTAGCACCTCCTACTGATAATGTACCACCAATAGTTGTATTTCCAGATACTCTAACTGTACCTAAAAATCCTGCAGCTCCTGATACTGTGGCTGTACTTAAAAAATTTACAGCTCCTCCTACTGATAAAGTTCCTCCAATAGTAGCATTATTTGTTACACGTAAAGTAGATACCGATACATCTCCTGATGTAGGAACATTAGTTAAATTAGATCCATCTCCAAAAAATGCTGAAGCACAAACTTTATCAGCAACAAAAGCACCTGTAACTGTTAAATTATCAACATTAAATGTACCAAAGAAAGCTGAAGAAGCACAAACAGCTCCTAATATTTGAAGATCACCAGATACAGAAGCATTACCATCTACACCAAAAGTTCCTGTTGCTTTAATAGCAGAACTTGAAAGTTGTAAAGCTGCATTAGTTCCATCTCCACTTTGAACTTGTACTAAATCATTAGTTATACCTTCATTAGTACTTGTTTGCATTTTTAATAATTGCTTATAAGTATCTGATACTTGTTTTCCTGTTAATGTACTCATACGTTACTCCAAAATCTTACTTTATCATCATCCCAATTAAAAGTACAATTTTCCCAAACAAGATTTCTACCACCTATATCTGGTCTTGGATCTTTAATTGTTATATCATCTCTAATATTCGGAGCTTTATTTTGTGGATGATTTTTAAGATCAAAAGCTCCATCAAAACATGTAGAACAGACAACCATCTTATAACTATTTAATTGCATAATTTTTCGTGGATATACAAAACCACAAGTATCACACATTGCTAATACATTTTTAAGTGTAGCCATTAAATTGTCTTTAGTTTAGGTTTAATATACATACTAGCTCTCTCTTTATCTTCTAATAAAGCTAAAGCTAATTTTTCTTCATAATTTGTTTTTAACATAGCAATTCGTGTTTCAGGTATTCCTGGTCTTTTCATAGATAAATAATAAGATAAACCACATGTTAAAGCTGGTAAAAATCTTACAGGTACATCTGCATTTTGGTCAGCAGATTTATTAACATCTTCTAATTGTCGAAAATATTCTATATTTAAAACACCAGTATCATTATCTGGTGTAGGATATAACATTATATAAGGATTACTACGTGTACGTTGTACAGTATATTGAGTTGGTCTCCCTGCTTGACTTTTATTAGGAAGATTATGATATTCTTCTCTAGATATTCTTTCTAATGCTATATCAGTACCTGATACACTTGTTGAATATGTAATAGCTAAAGTATCTATAATTTCATTAGCTAAGGATACTGATGCTACTGTATCTATTACAGTAACAGTTGTTGTTCCTATTGACCATAAAGCAATACCTCTATTTTGCCAATCATTTAACATTAGATTAATTGATCGTCTAGCAGAAGCTGGTTCATGCCCAAGCGTTTGTTCACCACCAATCATCTCGGTAGCTTCTTGAATTACTTCATCTATATCTAAAGTAAAATTATAAGTTCCTGATGTTGCCATTAGAACTTACTTCTTTTCTCGTAACCAAAATCCTAATACACCTGCAACTCCACATCCTACTAAAACAACGCTTTGCCATAAATCACTAGGTACAATTATTCCTACCATTGCACATACAGCAGCTATTGCTGAATAAGATGATGGTTCTTTAAATCTTTCTACTATTGCATTCATATTACTTTTCCTCCATATTGTTTAGCAACAAATCGTTGCCCTGAATTATCTATTTTTCCACCCCTTCTCCTTACCTTAAATTCTAATCCTCTATGAGAAGATATTTCTTGATTGTTTCTACCCCTTAAACTACCTCCTAAAGGTGGAGGATTTAGTTTATTCTGGGTTGCTGGTTTTTCAATCATACCTTGAAGACCTGGTTTAGACAAATCTGGTTCTGTTTTTTTGTTTGTTAGATTGTTAAGCCGTTTCTCCATATCCATAAGTTTAGCCCATCTTTCAGGATGTCCTTTAATATAATCTTTAAGCCAGTTTTTACCTGCTTGTATAGACAGTCCAGAATCAGAAGTACCATAACCTTTTACTTTAGAACGCTTCTTTCTTTTATTCTTTTTATTATACATTATTTTATTTTACCTCCTTTATACATTCTTTGAACTAATTTATTACCATCTATTATAGAAGCTATATTATTAGTTCTTCTTTTTTTACGTTTTTTTGTAATAGGAATACCCATATTAAATAAATCATGTTTATATAAATCTATTAAATCTTGATCAGGCTCATCCTTTTCTAATTCTGCATCAAGTAAGGTCCATATTTCTTTTATACGACTTGCCATTATTTCTTTCCTCTTATTTGTCCACTACGTTTTCTTTTTACAACACTAGCACCATAAGTATTTTTCCACTTTTTATAAAGTTTTGGTTTATTAATTTGTAAATATTTACGTTGTTTAGTAGATTGAAAAGGCATTATTAATGTGTTTTATAAAGTTGAGAAACTTCATTATTACCATCATGTACCATTCCTCCACCCATACGTTTTACTTTTTTAAGAGGATCGTATACTTTTCCACCATAAGGTCTTTTAATCATACCACCTGTTTTAGTTGGTTTTATCTTTTTAGAGGTAGTACCTGGATTGCCTTTTCTAGCATTTGGTAAAGTTTTATAAATAAAGTTTGCTTTTACTTGTTTCTTTTTATCAATAATATTACCTAAAGCTGATGCTACATTTTGTTTAGTTGCATTAGGATAATCTTTTTTAAATGCTTGCCACAAAGCTGCACCATCTTTATCTTTATGTTGATTTAACCATTTACCAAGTCTAATTTTAGCTGTGCCTTCTTTACCTTGTAAAGGTTTTTTAGTTACTTTTTTAGTTGTTGTAGTTTTCTTTTTTGTTGAAATTTTCTTTTTAGATTTTTCTAAAGCAGCAGTAACTTTTTTAGAGCCTGTTGTAACAGTTTTTGTAGCTACTGCAGTTGAAGGTAAAAATTTTGCAATTTGAGTAGCTATTTTTATTTTTTTAGGATCTACAAATTTCTTTGCTGATGCTTGTAAAGCAGCTCTTGTTGCTCCTTTATTTGATAAAATTTTAGCTATTTGATTGGCAGATTTACCTTGCGTTAATAATTTTTTAATAATCGATCCAAAAAATTTTTTTGCCATTTTATTTTACTCCAATATTTGGAACTTCTTTTAATTCAGTTTTAAAAGATTTTCCTTGTGGATAAATTTCGTCTACTACTGCATCTTCAATAGGTCCATGAACATCAGGACCTTTACGAGCAGCACCATAGCCTTGACCTGTAGGTTTACCTGTAATTGTTGGTAAGTCTGCAGGATCTCTTAATAATGTATCTGGTCCTGGCATTTACTTTCTCCTTTTAGTTTTTTTAATCTTTGGTTTTGTTATTTGTTGTCTAATACTAACTCTACTAATAGCCATTAATTAGCTCCCTGAATAACTGTATCAGGTCCACCTACAGGACTATTAGCAGATTCCATATCATCTTGTCTAGTTCTTCTAGCTTGATTACGTAATCCATCTACAGCATTTTTATATTGTTGTTCCCATAATGGAACTGTATCCCAACTTTTCATAAACATACTAGCTTCAGACATACATCCATAAAATAAAGCATTATAACAAAATTCACTATAATAATTAGTTGGTGCTGCTGAAGTTAATGAAGCAGGTCTTGATACTGTTTGTATTTCTCCTGTAACTGTAGATGAGGGAGTTGGTACTATATAAATCTGTGTATTATTTTTTCGTGCATAATATCTTGGAGTACCAGTAGATGCACTAGCATATCCCCAAAAGTCTATTGCATATTCATATGATCGTTGTAGTAAATTTGTTTTAATACTAGAAGCACTTGTTGTATAATTTACATTACGAACAACTCTAGTTCCTGAAGGTACAGAAACTATTGGATTTCCTGCTGTTAATGTAATAGTTGTAAAACTATCTAAACCGAAATCATCTAAATCTTTTGTTAATCGAATTTCAGTTTTTTCAATAAACTTTGGAATTTGCTCAGTAAATTCAGTAGAATCATTTTCTGCAGTATTTTTTAAATCTGTTAATAAATAAGAATATGTTGACATTTATTATCCTACTATTAAAGTTACACTACCTGCATCTGGTGTAGTAATAGTAACTGTTGCACTACATTTAATACCTAATTCTCCAAAGTACATATCTGATTCTGCACTTGCAGGAACTTCATATGTTATTTTAGTTCCATTCTGATCTCCAACAGTAATTACTCCTGCTATAGTAGAATAAGAATGAATACCAATTATTCTGGTTGTATTAGTGGTACTAATGATAACTCCATCCCCACCTCTTTTATTAACTGTTGTTATATTCGTTGCCATATAATTTATCTCCTAAATAAAGGAGGAGCAGAGTAACTCATACTCCTCCAAATATTATTAGGCTCCAGCATTCCCATACCAGCCTCTCCAATCAGAAACACCGAAAGAATATCTTTCACGTGCTTTAAATCGAAGATTCCCAGTATCAAAATCTGGTTCCATTTTAGTTTGTAGTGGTGTTCTAACAAACATCTTAGTACCATTAGGTACATCAGTTTTTACGAACCATGCATTGGTATCAGTAAAACGTCTATTAATATAGAAGCCTTCTGGAACCATACCCATGTGACGAACAGCATTAAGTCTGTTTGCCAAAACTGCTGCTTGTGCTGCTGTCGGAGCAGGAAAACCACCTGTCTGAGCAGCAACATTAGTTGATCCTGGTGAACCTAGCACCTGATCAGCAGTTGCCCACAAATCTGTTGGTACATGTAATGAAATTGCACTTGCTCCAACTAAAATACCTCGATCATCTTTGATCTTTTGTACTTGAGTAATTGCACTTTCTAAAGAACCTTCTGATAAGTCAGCTCCTGTACCTGTGTTTGTTTGATTGCCATCACCTACTGTTGGATGAGAAGCACTAAAGAATGCAACTCCATCTCCAATAGCATATTGTGCAGCAGTAAAACCATTATTATATAATGAAGCAGCTTTTACTTGCTTAGTATTTGCCATTGCTCTTGCAAGACCTTTTGCACGTAACTTAGCGAAAGTATCATAGAGGTTATCCTCCATTGCTTCCTCAGTTACAGCAAAAGCTAATGCAATAGTTTCAGCAGTATACCTTGCAGTAAAACTTTCTGATGCATCATCATATACGACAGAAGCACCTTCACCTTTAACAGGTGCTTGTCCAAATCCAGTAAATAGAACTTCTTCTTCAAAAGCTCTATCTGAATTTTCCACATCATATAATGGTTCATGTTCATTATTGACTTCACCATACTCCAATCCAAAGACTGCATTCAATCCAGGAAGGAGTTCTTTGCTAATACTAGCTCTATTTATAGCCATTGTTTAATCTCCTTTCCGATTAACCAGTTGAGACTGATGTTGTGACATAATTGTCATAATGTTGATTTAATTTAACTTCATACCAAGGATATGCATCAGTTGTGCCAATAGATGCTCCAGTACCTGTATCCCATGGTGCTCTTCTAATTACACGTAGGTTACTTGCTGCATCTGTTGGACCAGCAGCAGTTAATACATAAGCACTATTGCCAGTTTTAGTTGAACCTGTACCTACTGCCCAAGCAAAATTAACAGGTTTTCCTATTATACCTTGAGCTGTAGATGCAGTTACAGTTGCATCTGCTTGTATGAAATATGTTTGATTTGGATCTCTAGCTAGATGAATTTTTATATCTGTAGCTGTAGTTCCATTTGACCAGTATTTACTAAATTTTTGACTGCCTTCAGAATCCACGTAACTTACACCTTGGAAAACTCCAATACACTTATCTGTAGCAGCAGCAGGAGAAGCTTTAACAGAAGTACTCGGATACGCAATCAGAGGATCTCCTGTAAACATGTCTCCTAAACCTGCTGAGGGAACAGTTGTTACTGCTTCCCAGCTAATAGTATCAATACCAGTTGAATTGGAACCTGATCCTTCTTTCCTCGCTAGTACGAGACCACGAGGGGCATTTACACTTGCCATAGATTATCTCCTTTTCTAATTAAAGGAAGCCCTATTTTTGAAAAGTAGGTGTTCTTCCTTTTATTACTGTTGATTTGCTATTATTAGAAATTGGCATACGAGAATTATTTCCTTTCATGAGTTGTGAATTAACTGCACTCATCATGTCAGAATTTTTTTTCTCGTAAAATTTCTGTCTCGCTATAGCACGACCTAATGGCATTTTTGCCAAAGCTAAGTCTCCACGACTGACTGTTCCGTTATAGCGACCATCTTCTCTCACGAAAGAAGTAGAAGACATCTCAGGTACTTCACTAGGTAAAACAAATGCCCATCCTTCTGCTTCTCGCTTTCCTACATTTGTGATGTCATCTCGTCCTCTAAGAGTAACTCGAATCCAACGTAGCTTCATTCCTTCTGTTTCAAATTTACTTTGAACAGTTTTTGGAATGTCTAAAGCGTTAGGCTCCTCGAATGTCCATTCAGTTTCTCTAGTATTTGTTTCCCTTTGATCTTCTGTACGTGAATTTATTCGTGTATTTGTTGTTTTCATGTTTTATCTCCCACACTATATTACAGTTGTATACTCACCATCAGCTTCAATGGTTTTACGTTTTTCTTGAGCATACGTTTCAAGTGGTATACCCCATTTTTGGGCTAATCTTACATCTTCTTTTGTAAGCTTAACTTTATTTTTAGAGCTTCTAGAAGTGCGTGAACTTCCAGAAACGACTTGAGTAGGTTCTGACGTTTTTCCTACAGTACGATTTGTTTTAGTTTTATCCTCTTTAAATTTATGAGGAAAAGCTTCTTTTATTCTGTTATCTATTTCTGTATAAAAGTCATTATTATTTGTATTATAACCTTCAGCTTTTAATTCTGCATCTATTGCTAATGCTGCAGCAGTCATAATACGATCAGGACCAAACCAAGAATTTTCTAATGCCCATTCTTCAGCTCTTGGATCTGCTGTTGGCTGAGGTGGCATTGGAGTTGGAGGAATTATTTGAGCTTGTCTTGCTGCTTGCTGTTCCAACTGATATTTAGTTGCTCCTATTGTTTTTAAATCTGTTTGTGCTTCATTTAAAGCTTCTTGAGCTTGTAAAAGTTTTTCTTTGTTACTACTTTCAAATGCTTCAAGATAAGCACTTCTTGCTAATTCCATTTTATCAGTTAATTGTTTTTCTGAAGCTTGTAAATTTAATTGATTTAATTTAATAGATTCAGAATCTCTTGAATGTAAATTAGCATTTAATGTTTCTCGTTCATGTAAAAGTTGTTGAATTTGCTCATCACGTTCTTTTCGTTGACGTATTAATTGTTTTATTCTTTTTTGAGCACCCTTAGTTTTTATTCCTTCTAATTCTTCAGGAACTTCTTCTTCAACTTTTTCTTCTTGAACTTCTTCAGCTTTTATTTCTTCTTCTTGAGGTTCTTCTTCTTTTTCTTCTTGAGTTTTTACTTCTGGAGCTTCAGCTTTTATTTCTTCTTCTCCTTCAACTTCATACTCTATTTTTTCTTCTTTATTTTCTTTTTCAGGAACTTCGACAGATTCCCATGTTTCGTCTTCTTTTGCTTTTGCCATTTTAACCTCCGTTGTTTACGAGACAGACGTATTACGTAGTTTTGTAATTATACTATACTTACTATAAGTTATGCAATAGTTAATTTGAAAAACTTGTTAAATTAAATGTTGGATCTAAATCTTTTGGATCTTCAACTTTCATCATAATTTGATCATCAAATAATAAAATTAATCTAACTCCTTTATAAAATAATTTTATACCTGCATGTTTTCCATAGCAAACATAATCATCTTTTTTACACCAAGCTCCTTCTGGAAACTTAGTAGTATCTTTATAAGCTAATTTTCCAACAGCTAAAACTTTACCAACTGTTGTTAAATAAGCTATATCTTCTTTTGTTGAATCAGGTAATAAAATACCTCCTTTAGTTTCTGATTTAACAGATATAGGACGTACTATAATATTATAACCTGGTAATTCTGGTAATTTTTTAGGATCTGCTGTTTCAACTGGATCAGTAAGCCATACATCATTTTTAACAGAGCCTCCTATCGTTGTTTGTTGCATTATTCTTCCTCTTTATTTATTTTATTTACAACATCTTTTAACGCATGTAAGCACCATTCAATACCTTGAATAGAGCCTACAAGTTGTTTATAATGATGGAAATCTTCTAATTGTCCAGAACCCATTGTACTTTTTAATCTTTCAATTTCTTCATTATACATTTTTACTATTTCATCAAACATAAATTATAGTTCTGCACAAGCATAACAATTAATTTCTAGTCCAACTATTACTTCTTTTATTTTTGGTTTATTCCACATATATATTCTCCTAGAGTGGTTTTTGATTAGTTGATTTAATAGGATCTGGAAATTCATAAGTATCAGTAGGTTCGTTATTAACTACTCCTCGTCTAGCTCTAACATTAATAGAACCTTTACCAATTTCTTTTTTAGTCCAATCTCCATAATCTTTTCCAAACTTCTTAACATGTTTGGGCTGATTATTTTTCATCATTTTTTAGCTCCTTTCATAGCTTCTTCTTTAATAACTGCATCTGCCATTAATTTAGCTGCAGTTAATTCTCTTTCTCTCTTATCTAGATCATCTAATTCAGTTAATCGTTGAAGAGTTTTAATTACTGTTTCTCCTTCTTTTGCTTCAATCTTAGATTCTTCAATAGCAACTTTTGTTAATAGTTCTAAAGATTTTAGTTGTTGTTTACTAATTCTATCAGCTTCAGCTTTTTGTCCTTTCATTATATTAGAAACTTTTTTATCAGCAGCTTCTAATAATAATTCATTTTCTTTTAAATCTAATTCTTTAGTATCTAAAGCTACTTGAGCATTTTTCATAGCAGCATCTACTTTTAATTTTTCTTTTTCTAATTCTACTTTAGCTGTTTCTAATGCAACCATTTGTTGTTCAGGTGATTGAGCTACTCCCATAGCTTTATTAGCATTTAAAACTTGCTGTGCTGCTTGAGCCATTACTAATTCAATAATTTTTGGATCTTGTACTTGTTCAGGAGGAAGTTTTTCTAATTGATTTCTTGTTAATCCATTTAATTGTTCTTGATATAATAATACAGAATGTTCCTGAATATTAGCTTGTAATATAGGAGCTACTCTAGCCATCATTGGATTAGCTCCATTTTTAGGATCTTGTAAATAAGCTGCTTTAACTTGTATATGAGCTTCATGATTTTGTCCAGGAAATGCTTGAATAGGTATACCTTTTGTAGCAGCCATAATATCTGATACAGGATCTAAAGGTTTAGGTTTTATTTTAGGTGGAAGTATCTCTTCTAAATTTGGCATATTAGCTGCACGTAAAATAGTTCTATTTAATTCTTCTAAATTAAACATTCCTGGAGGAGATTGTTGTGCCATTTGTAATGCCATATTAGCCAACATCATTCTATGAGCATTGCTTGGAATATTTGGATCACTTATAGGTATAACATCTACAGTTCCATCAAAGTCTTTTTTGAAAATAGAAGTAGATTCATTTGGAATTTCATATGGATATTCATTTGGTAAATATTCATAATCTATACGAGCAAGAATTTTAAATTCATCTCTTTGAGATTTATGTAATCTTTTATGAATAGCTGTAAAGAACTTACTTGACGCTTCAAGTAATGCCATAGTCGTTCCAACAGGTCCATAAGATGCAGCATCAGAAACTATTTGTTCTGTACTATCTGCAAACTTTTGTCCTGCTGCAGTAGTAAATTGAAGCATCTGATAAAGAGTTGAGGAAGGTTCTTTATATGGAAGAGGAACTATCGCTTTCGAAAGATCAATACCAGTTGCTTCAATTTCTTTAAATTCTCCAGGAGCTATTGGATCATTATCTCCAACTATTCTAACTCCTTTAGCTTTAAATCCTCCTGGTAAATTAGCAAATTGTCCAGCATCAATTAAAGATCTCATTGCTGCTGTAGCACTCATAGTTAAATTACCAAGGAAATGCATAAGTCCTAGACCATAAAATCCTAATCCAGGAACAAATTTATAATGTACAAAATGACTTCGTTTTTGTTTTACTTTATTGTCAGAAGAATAATTTCTACGTATACTTAATACTTGACCTGATTGTTCTTCGACTGTAATAATATAAGGATGTGATCCTCCTCCTTCACAACCTGAATCATCAATATCTAAATATGTATGTTGTTCTAATAAAACATATTGAGGATCTATATCATTAGTAGGTGATAATCCTAAAATAGTATCTACTTTTTCTGTAAATGTTGTCGTTGGAGATTCTGTAGGTTCAGGTAAATCTAAATCAGCATATATACCTGCTGCAACATCTTTTTGAAAATCTACAGAATTTCTATAAATAACATGTGTATATCTATCAGCATTCCTTAAATCAGAAGCATAGTATGATACATAGAATTGATCTATAGGAACAAATTCAGATACTGGTCTTTTTAATGTTGCATCATAATAAACTTTTTTAAATGCTGATCCTATTAAAGGGAGATGAAATAACATTTTTTCAAACTCATCAAAGTATTCAGGCATTTGTTCAGTTAATTGATAGTTCATAAAATTCTGAACACGATTAGCTTGTTGTTGTTTCTCAGGAGTTGCTTTACCTAATATTTGTGCTTTAACTGGACCTGATGCAGGAAAAAGTTCTTGTGAAGCTTTTGATTGAAACTTAACAGCAGATTCTATCAGAAGTGGATGAACTGCTGTACATGCTCCTTCAAATGGTTCTGTACCTTCTTGTAATTTTAATCCTAATAAATCAAAACCTTTTTCAAACATTGATTCCCATTCAGAACGAGATTCTTTATCTGCTTGATATTTATCTCTAACATCATGTGCAATTTCTGTTAATATTTCTTCATCTAATCCGTCAATTAAATTTTCATACCATTCTTCTATTTCTGGTTCAGGAGCCATTTCTATTGATTCAGAAGAAAAATCTACAATTACTCCTCCATCATCTGAAGGTTCAAAAGATACTTCTTGTTCTGGTATTTCTTCTGAAGGAGTATTTAATTCAATAACATTTGTAACTTCTTCAGGTTTTTGTTCAAATGGATTACGTTCTGTTGCCATTATATTGCCCTCATTTCTTTTTGGTATGGATTACGTTCAATCATACCTCCTTTATATTTTTCATGTAAATATTTTAACATATCAGATCCACCTTCAGAATCTAAAAACATTCCTACATTTACTTCTCCTGCTTCTCTAACAGTAAAGCCATGAAAACCATGTCTTTTTAAAATAGGTTGTAATGCTTCATCCTCTATAAAATGTCCTACTTGACCAAAATATTTATTTTTTCTAAATAATTTTCTAAACTTTTTTGGATCTCTAATCATATCTATAGGTTCATCTACTAATAATTGATTATGCTTAGTATGCATATTTTGTAACCATTGTTTAAAACCATTATCCTCCATAAGTTTTTTCCAATGATCATCTCTGGAAGGATCAAATATTTTAGCATTCTTTTTAATTCTTAATGGGTATACTCTTGCTCCTGTACTATAAGTACCAAAATCTTGTGGTGAAGCATTTTTTGCAAATAAACTAGCTTCATGAGGATTTCTAGTTGTATATAAAACATTATCTGGAGTTTGAAATATATCTTGTTTATATGGATGTTTTGTTCCATGAAATACTTTAATTTCTTGTCCTTCAGGAATTTTTTCTTTAGGTGGTGTATCAATATCTCTACTAACTGTAGTTGGTTTTTTTGAAGGAACTATTCTATCTATAAGTTTAGATGTTCCTTTTTTTATATACTTAGATCCTGGAATAGCTATACCTAATAATCCTGCTAATCCTTGTGGTAAACCCCATAAATCTCCTCGTAAAGTTCGTTCTACTCCTGTTTGATATTCCTGTATATCATGGGCTGGAGATATAATATTTGCTGCTAATAATCCCATATTCTTTAAATCTTGTTTTGTCCAACTAGGATTTGAAGTTGTTTGATCACCTATACCATATTTAAGTGAACGTAATCCTTCAGCCATTATATTGCCCTTTGTGTATTATAATTTTTATAAGGATCTCTACTAACTCTTCCTCTTTCTAAAGCTCGTTCAATTTCTATAGCTCTTGGATCTAGAGGTAGTTCTGAAGTACCTTCTGGATCTATTTTTGTAGCATATAATACTAGACCTGTTGGACTATATTTTAATTTTCTTGATAGTCCTGCTCCTAAAGTTTTAAGCTTTTTTGTTAAGTTGCTTGAAGGTTTTACTTCTTTTTTAGTTTCTGTTTTTTTTACTTCTTCTACTACTTTAGCTTTTGAAATTCTTGTCTTATCTGATTCTATTGTTGGACCAGAAGGAGTTCTTGAACTTTTTAAATAATCTGCTATTTTTTGTGTCCAAGGTCCAGGTTTTAATTTTTGACCCTCTCTAGTAACAAATTTATCTTTTACATAATCTTTAGCTAGAGTTTTTGCTGTTTCTATTGCTGCTTTTTTTATATCTTCTTTTATATCTTCTATGCGTTGTTTTTCCTCTAAAGGTTTTTTATACTTACCATAGTCTACATCATCCATAAAGTTATAGATGAGGGGATCAGATCGTGTATGGATTCCAAAAGATAAATGTCTAGTATCCCAACCTGATTGTCCAATACCTGTATTAGGATTTGATTCATATATATGTTTTAAATTTTCTAATTTACTACGTAAAAATTTTTCTATTGCTTGTTTTTGCCATTGTTCTGCTTCTTGAGGTGTCATATCTTGTGTTGATGTTCTCCATCCTTTAACTCCACCCTCTGGAGTATTTTTATAAAATTGATAGTCTTTTTCTACTTCTTCTGCTAATCCTTTAGGAGTAGATAATTTTCTTATATATTCTTCTTGTTTGAAATATTGCTTACCTTTACCCCACTTAGGATCATTAGATATTATTTTCTTTATAGATTCTTGTATATCTTTATTAGTAACATTACTTTTCCTATATAAATCATTACTAATAAATTTTGCAAAAAGAGTAAAAGGAACTTTTTTATCTGCAGCTTCAATTTTAATATCTTGTAGTTGATGGTCAAGTGCTAAGTTTTCTTTTATAAATTGTATAGATTTTTTATCTAAATGTTTTAAGGATAGTTGTATAGCCTTAACCCCAGATGAAAACCTATAATCCTTTTTACCTAAAGCAGATTCAGGGGATGCTATTATAGATATAAGCTGTTTATAATCTTCATTTGCACTCCCTAATTCTTTTTCCACTTCTTCAAAAGCAAGTACAACATTCTCTTGATCTATTCCAGAAAATTCCTCTGGATCAAAACCTTCTTTTTTAAAACGTTCTAAATATTTATTATATCGTTTTTGTAAGGCATCTCTTTCATTTCTAACATATATTAATTCTTTATAAAGTGAACGACCAGCATTATAAGAATCTACATTACTTGTTATATAATCATCATGGACTCTTTCTTCCAAAACTTTTTTACCCCATATTTTTTCTGGAAGACTATCTATTTGTTTAGTTATTGTAAAATATTTTGTAAGTAAAGGTTTTACTTCTTTAATTTTTTGTAAAGAATTAAAATCTTTAGCAGCTAAAATTTCTTTCGCAGCAAATGGTATTAAATCTTTTGCTACTGTACTAAGTGCACCTTGCATTACTCTTCTACGAGTTAAATCTGTACCAATACCTTTAGTTATTAAACTAGGTAAACCTCTTTTATCGTTCAACGGCATATAAAAAAACCTCAAATAATAAACTAAAACAAATAATTCCTAAAGCAAATAATAACATTAAACTCTCCAGTATGCAACCTTTTTCTTACGTGGTACATCTTCATAATACGGATCATCAGGATGTGTAAGATGCCAAGATTCTTTCATATAATGAATAGCCATTGTTAAAGCATCTACTTGATCATCATGAGCAGCATTAGGAAAACGAATTAATTCTTCTATAAGTTCATCTGACCACTTCTTTCCTGTTGGTAACCATACTCTTCCAGATTCTAATAAAGGAGATGCAGCATAAACTCTAGCTACTTTATCTTTATCTGGTATATATTCTTGAACTGGTAAACCACCTCTTCTCATATCTTGTATTAATGATTGTCCAGATGCCTTCTTTTCTACTATACAAACATCAGGTCTATGTTGATAGTATAATACTTGAGCCATACGTCTGAGTTCTGGATATTCAAATCTACCTCTAATATTTCCTAATAAAATTAAATTAGCAGGATACTCTTCTTCACCATCAAAGTCTACTTCATAATTATTAAAGATACCCCATGTTTGAATAACACTATAATCAGCAGTTGTTTTTGTAGAAAATGCTGTATCATAAGTTTGTATAATAAATTGACATGTTGGAGGTTCATTATATTCCCATTCTTGTAACCAAGCTTTCTTTATTAAACCTCCTTCTTCAGGAGTAGGATCTTGCATATATAAAGAGTTCCAATATCTACTTCCATTAGAAGCTTTTATTTCTGATTCATCTATTTTTAAAACTTCATCTGGTTTCCATTCAGGAAAGTAACTAGATCCTACAGGTAATTCAAGAAGTTCTGCAGCTTTATCATCTAACCATGCAGGTATGCGAATAACTTCCCAAGGAATTGTATTATATTCTGACATATCTTCTTGTTGTTTCAGGAGCCAACCACAAAGATCATCATAATGATACCTTGTATTAATAATAAGTATAGAACCATTGGGCATAATACGTGTTCTTAATCCAGCAGGATACCACTCTTTAACATATTTTCTACCAGCTTCAGAATATGAATCCTCTTCAGACATAACATCATCAAGAATAGCTATATGTGCACCACGACCAGCTATTTGAGATCTAACACCTGCAGCATAATATGTACCACCTTGATTTGTTTTCCATTTACCTGCAGCTCTTACATCTGTTCTTAATGTAACACTAGGAAAAATAGTTTGATAGTCTTCTGTTGTTATTAAATCTCTTACAGATCTACCAAAATCACTAGATAATTGGTCTGAGTGAGATACAGTAAGTATTTCATGTTCTGGATTTCTACCAATATACCAGGCAGGAAACAGTTTTGAACAGAGAATAGACTTTGAAGACCTTGGAGGAAGAAAAACCATCAACCTTTTTATAGTTCCTTCTTCCAATTCTTTCAATTTATTAGAAATTACTTTTATATGTGCTCCCATTTTCCAAGTAGAGACAAGTGTTGGAGCCATTTTCATGACAAAAGAAAGAAAATCACTATAACTATATCTCTGAATAAGAGAAGTCAAGGCTAATTTAGATCTTATTATTGTATTTAAATACGATATGTCTTCCATATTTTGAATTATATACTATATAGACTTTAAATACAAGTAATATTTTATTAAGTTATATAAAATTAAATAGAGATAAAGAGTTAATTAGAGTAAATAAGAGTTAATTAAAGTAAATAAGAGTTAATTAAAGATAAATAATATAATCTAAGATAATTAAAGTTAATTAAATATAATATAACATACTTATATCTATCTTTACTATATATACTCTCCACTAAAATAGTGCAGAAACCCTATAATGTCGACCAAACCTAGTATTTTAGTAAATATTTGAGAGTATCATTATATATATATATAGGCTGGCTGGATTTTTTCCCCCACCCCCACATACTTCGGAGGTCTAGGCAATCCCCTACGCATAACAGATACCTTACGTGTAGGCATAGACCTCAAAAGTCCTCTTACGTAGGGGTTTCCGTACATGAGGGAGACACAAGAGATATAAGTCGTCTCTTACGTCTCGTAAGTGTGTACATATGAGGCATAGGCATACCTAACGTATGAGACTTCAAATCGTTGATGGTCATAGGTTACGAGCATGTACCTACGTGAGAGAAAATAGACCATTGAGTCATCATAGATGCATACATATGATGACCCTACGTGTGAGCCAAAGATGCTCTGAGAAGGGCAGATTTCTGCGAGATTTGACAAACCTATCATAACCTGATAACCTTTCATCAATCGGCAAACATGTCGATCTCGGTACTCGTGACGAACACGAGCTTACTCACAACGAACAGGAGGTTCAAATGAGTAAAACATCAAACCCCGTGAATGTGTATGTCACATATGCATTCGAACTACGTTTGGGAAGTTGGAGTATTCCACTTTTTCCAATCGTTCCTTCATGGTCATGGACGTACAGGAATGTCGAAAAAGGCATTCGTGTTATGTATCGTAAACGTGAAAATGGTGCTTGGGCTAATCAGTTTCCAAGCAAGCAAGCTGTTTACTCGTACATAACAGATGCGAATGGTAAGAAAATTCGCACAGGTATCGTAGATTACCACGTACGTAATGGCATCAAACTTGACAAACATGGGAAAGGCAAAGCCACGTGTAAACTGTCCACGCATTATGCGAACAGGGATGTGAGTGCATATTGGTATCGTTCTGACCCATTTTGGGATCTACCACGTAGGTGGTTCGAACCTAAAGTCAAGAAAGCCTAGCTTTCACACACGTGCTAGGCATTGGCTCACGCTAGTGTCTAGCACATACAGGAGAAAAATCATGAATAAACTATCGCAAGATTGTACACACGATTGTACAGTATACGTAGCCGAGTATTTCGCAGGTGAATGGGGAGTTGAAAGATACACCATAGACACCTACATTGACTTCGTACAAACAGGTCAACACATAAGCGTAGGAGGAGAACTCCTAGCCTTTGCGTACAGGGATTACATAGACGCTTGTAAGAAGCGTGACCAAATGCAAGATAAACTCGAAATGGAGTGCTTCGCATGAAAAATACATTACGTTGGTGTGAGGACATAGGTATGTGGTCGCTAGACCGACCTATCAATGACATACCACACACAAATATCACAGGCTCGTGTGTACATCGCACGAGCTTTTGTGATGCGACTTGCTACAACATCAAGCTCTATCGTATGTTCCCAGCTATGCTGACGAAGGACATACTCAACGAGCAGTTTTGGCAATCCTTGCCTACCTCATGCGATAACACACACGATAGCATCCAATCCTTACGGACGAAGCTCAAAAAAGCATCCAACAAAACAAGGCAAACTTCACGTGTACGTTTAATGACACGAGGAGAAAGTTTTCGTGACAGGACGGACATCTATCGTGTAAAGGCATTATGCGAGAGTTTTCCAGACGTAGTTTGGTGGTCTCCCACACGAGCATGGAGGAATGCCGAACTGATGGAACTCATAGAACGTGAGCTTTTCAAGCTACCAAACTTGCAACTCAACGCATCCCTTGACCCCACGAACACGTATGAGGAACAACGTATGCTTGAGGAACGAGGTTGGAGTACCATGTTCTACGGAGATGATACACATACACAAACGCTTACAGGTAAACGGATGTTTATGTGTCCAAAGACCCACAAAAAGCTGAAAAAGCATTGTGGTATATGCAAAGGTGGATGTATGAGTACGATAGCATTGGGCAGACGTTCAGACGTACATCTATCACAACACTAACACATGGAGGTATACATGATAACCAAACTAGAAAACAAACTAACAAAACTTAACAAAAAATTTGCATTATGTGAGGAGCATGAGGCATGGCAAATTCTATCCGAAATTGATGAGGTAGAGGGTAGGATTGACATGTTACGTACAGGCAACCCACCTAGTGCATATGGCTTTACGGAAGGAGGCAAACATGGCTAAAGCATTATCAATCGACTACGTACCTTCACGTGATGTATGGGTACTACGTCAAGGACAGAGAGTTCTAGAGGTATTCAGAACTCTTGCAGATGCACAGGAGAGGTATCCATTTGTGGAGGTATACTCTCATGCATAAGTTGTATACAGGCATGACTTATGTTATGTCTGTATATTACAGAATTTTTATTAGGTATTTTACAGAATGAAAGGCAAGACAGATGTTTATAATAACTCAAATAGGTAGCATGACAGATTTAGAATTTTGTGATGTCTTAATTGATGAAGATACCTATACTGTAAAGACATTCAAGACAGAGAAGGATGCTGAAGAATATCTAACTAAATATGCCAAGTTAGGCTATGTTGAAATGTCTATGAATAATATAAAAATAATGAGGTTACAATAATATTGTTGACATATGGTTCTAGAAAGATTAATGTTCGTAATTATATAGAAATGAAAGGATAATAATATGAATGAAGTAAAGAAAAATCTAAAACCCAATAATGATAAACTCTATTGGGATATTTGGACTGATGCCTGTGAACTAGCTACAGAGAAAGCAATAGAACATCAACCAAAGATGATTAAGTGGGTAGATGGAGAAGGTAACACCTACGAGCATGACCTTTGTGGATTTGCTAGGGTAGTTTTATCTGATGGAAGAAGTAGCTTTGCTAAATGGGCAAAAAAGAATGTAGGATTTGATGGAGGTTATTATGGAGTACAAAAATCTGTAGATGCCTTTGGACAATCTTATGAACGTAAAGAAGTATTTGCCCAAGTAGTGGCAAGTGAACTAAACAAGAATGGCATCAATGCTTGGTGTCAATCTAATTTAGATTAGGAGGTACAGAGAATGATTAATATTCCTATAGTTATTTGGACATTAGTTTTATTGGTTCTCTCTGTAGCTTATTTATTAACAATAATATAGAAAGAAAATAAAATGGGATATGTAAAAAGACAATTAGAAAAGGATACAGATACATGGTATCTTGCAGTCAGTAAGATATTTGATGAAGGACACGAACACTTCGCAGAATTTTCAAGTGAAGTACTGCAAAGACTACCACATCCTAATCCTAATATTCCTACAGAGGAAGTGGAAGAAGAACTAGAGGAGTATTGGGGAGAGAAGTGGAGTATGTTAAGATGAAACATGAACTATATAAAGACTATGCATTAGGCATGGACATTGCTTGTCTAGGCTCTAGGTATAATCTAACTTGTGAAGAAGTTAGAGAACTACTAGGCATAGAAGAAGATGAGGAGGAGTTAGAAGAATGATAACATTTATGAAAATTGTTGGAGTATTTGCTTTGTTTCATTCAATAGCAAGTGTAATACTTCTTATGTATTTTAAATATCCTATAGATTTATTTATGTTTTTTATATTTGCTACTGAATTTGCAATAGGTATCATGATGTTTATAGGAATAAAAAGTATTAAGGAGAATGTGAATGGCTATGACTAAAGAAGAAGCACTAGTAAATATTCGTTGGGCATTAATAAATTATCTTGATGATAATTCTAGTGAGGATGGAGAATTACTTGATAACTCTTTTAATAAAATAAAAGAAGGTTCAAACAATTTTATAATAGAAGGACAATTAGCTAGAATAAAAAACCATATAGATAATGTTAGAGTATTAGTTAAATCAATAGAGAAGGAGATAGAAGATGGATAGAGATATAGATACTATACCTACAGTACCAAGACACATAGTAGGTTACACCATACAAGTAGAATGGTCAGACAATCCTAAGTCTGTAACACTATGGAATGATATGCCAAACCATGTAGACAATGTCTTTAATGAATGGTTAAGAGAAATAGAAGAAGAGGAGAATGAAGATGTTCCTAGTAACATATAAAATCCAAGATGGAGAGCATGAATACCATGAGTACTCTTGGTATGATATAGGTACTAAGTCTGATTATGATGCAGGAGTTATTAAAGATAAAGTACTGATAGAGGAAGTCTATGGAGGAGAAGTTAAACAAGAAGAAGAAACAAATAAATATTTTTCAAGAGATTGGGATACATATATACAAGTGTATTCTGTACAAGATATGACACCAAAAGAATTAGATGTGTTAGATAAGTTTGGAGTGGTATATAAATGAAAGTTAAAGAAATAATAAATAAACTACAACAATGTAACCAAGAGTTAGAGTGCTTTGGTTATTTTAAAGATGATATTAGGTCAGTAATATATGTTGATACTAGTATGGATGATAGAATAGATTTTAATTTAGAGGAGTTAGAAAATGAAACCTGATAAATATTATATAGATGCTTCTAGTTTTTTAGAAGTAACAAGTGAACTTGCAGATTATATAATGCAAGAAAAACTTGGTGATAAATATGACAAGTATGTTTATCAAGATGATGTTGGAGTATATAATTATACTAAAGCAGGGCAAGATATGTTTAATAATTATGTTGAGGAAGTAGAAGGATACCTAGATTCAGTAGGTATAGAACATGAAGATCAAGAGGAGACTGATAGCAATGGTAACATATGGATTAATGTACAACATAGATTATCTTTTTATGAAAATAAATTTAATACACTTATGCAAGAAATAGAGGGTGATACTGTCTTAAAAACAATAGAAGGAAATCATCTTGCAGGAATATTTGTGCAAGTGAAAAAACAAATTAATCATTATTTAAAGGAGAATAAAGATGAGCATAATTAGTTTTATTACAGGAGTAACTGCAATTCTCTATTCTATAGGGGGATTAGTATTCTTTTTTTTAACAGACTACACACTTGATTTACCTATAGTATCATGTGTAATAGGGTCTTATTTTGTTGGGGTTGCTTTAATATTTTATTCAAGAATTTTGAAAGAGAGAAAAAATGAGAACAATTAAACCATCAGAAGATAATCATGTAACCCTAGACAATGAAGTTTTTAAAAGTTGTGTGAAAGAGATAGCAACAGAAATGGTACGTTGGTCTACTTCACAATGGAGTTACACAGATATATATAATGTGATGGGTGATGGAAAGAGATTACCTAAAGCACAAAAAATGTACAGACAACACTATGATTTTGTTAGAAGTTGTTTACGCAGACACTATATCTATAAGGAGAAAATAGATGATTAATTTTGTATATAGAAACGAACACATAAGAAAGAGAACTTCGATTGGTTGCTCACCTTTAAGTAGACCAAAGAATAAACATAAACGTAGGTCATGGAAAAAATATAGAGGACAGGGTAGATAATTACCAAAATGGTAAGGAATGGTAAAATGGCAACAACTTTTACATTAAAAGATGATACAGTAATAGGAATAAAATCTTTCAAAAAAAAGGGAATGAAGTTTGAGTGTTCTTTTACGAAAGAAGAATGGAATTATATAGATAAAGAACAACAAGTTTTTGGAGATGATTTAAGATTTTATAAAAGTGTGAGAAACTTTATTCATTCTTTGAAGGGAGTGGAATGGTCATGGGATACAGCACATAAACGAAATAAAAGAGCAAGAGATTTAGAGAACCATAAATTTTATGAAAGAGATGATTGGATAGGACAGAACATGAAAAGAATGGCTAGACAGGAAAGAGAATTAGCTAGGGATGCAGTCAAAGATAGCTTAAAAATAATTAAAGGTTGACTTTATTTTACTTTCGGTTTACAATTCGAAAATAGAGACAGAGGCAAATGCTATGTGTATATAGACTTCGGTCTTACACCTGTCTTATATGGTGTAGAGTAATAAAATACCACTCATATGAGTAATAAAATACCACTCATATTTAACTCCTTGGAATGGTTGAGTTACTCTACACATTAATTAGTGGAGTTAATATGATAAGTGATAGTCAAGTACATAAAAATGTTTTAGGTCTTACTAAAAATCATTTCCTTTCATTGAGTAATATTCGTGAATGGTACAGACACACAGAAGAAAGAAGAAAAAATGCTAGAAAATTAGCACGTAAAGATAAAAAATTAATTTCAGAATTTTATAAATGTGAGGGTTACTTAAAAGATATGAGATACTATTTAAGACATGGAGATTGGACTTGTGATTTCTATGGTAAAGATATGGAACATAAAATACAATGGAGAGTAACAGCTTCTCGTTCAGGTAAACCCTATCTTTTAAATCCAACAAAAAAATCTAATGGTCTTGAAGACCTTACAGATAAAGAGTATAAAGAATTAAAAATAAAAGCCATGAAAATTGAATTAGGATTACCATGGAAAAAGGAAGGGTGTAATGTTTAAATATGTCAGAGGGTTATATAATTCTTATCTTTGTTCTGTTTTTCTTTGCCTGTTTTTATTGGTAGGTATTACTAAAGCAGAAGAACAAAGTGATTTTGATTGTTTAGTGGAAGCTGTGTATTGGGAAGCAAGAAATCAAGACCTAACTTCTCAACTAGCAGTAGCAAATGTCATTATAAATCGAGTAATGTTGGACAACTTTCCTAATACTATATGTGGAGTTGTTCACGAAGGAAAAATGTGGGAAGGACACATGGTAAGAGATGCTTGTGAGTTTTCTTACTACTGTGACGGAAAGAGTGAAAGCATGAAAGAAAGTAATGCAATACTACAGGCACTTGAAGTAGCAGACATGGCTATGAATGGAAGTATGGTTGCAGAAATAGAGGGAGCTACTCATTACCATGCTTCCTACGTTTATCCTTATTGGGCAGATGATATGATTTTTTTAGCACAAATTGGTCATCATAAATTTTATATGGAGTAGAGAATGGAAGAATTAGATTTAAAAATAAATGTAGAAATGACACCAACAGAGTTACAGTATTGGAATACAATAAAACATAACGTGGATGGAATTTCTGTTGACTTTTTAACGATAGATGTAAGTGATGTTAAAGCTACATTAGAAAAAAATAATTGGGAAGTACCTTCAACACAACTTATTGTTGATGCTCTTGATATATGTAAAAAAACATATGATATTACTATGGAGTCTGATGCAGTTATGTTTAAAGTTATAGAAATTCTTAAAATTATAGGAGTAAAAAATGCAAGAGAAAAATAATTTACATTCTGAACTTCAAACTCCCCAAGAGTATGTTAAAAATCATGAAGGTCTTTGGCATATGTTAGGTGGTATAACATATAAAATAGGTGCTACATGGGTAAAAGTATTTGAAAATGATAAGTATATTAAAACTGAATATAGATTAAGGAAAGCAGATGGTAAATAGAGTAGAAGAAATTTTAAGAAAAAATGTGCATGATTTACAAGAACAATTACAAACAGCTTATCGTAGAATTGATACCTTGATTGGAGAGAATAGAAAATTAAGAACAAAACTTTACCCTGATCAATCTTTCTCGGAATCTAATTGGGTAGAAAAACCAAAGGAAAAAAAAGAGATGACCAGTTCTGATGCTAGAGGTGATTGGTTTGATAAAGAAAGGAAGAAGAAATCTAATGACTGAAAAGTTATGGGATATTAATAAGAGAGAACTCCTCAAAGAATTAACTGAAGAATTTGAGGGGGAAGGACTTCCTTATAGGGAAGCAAGAAAAAAAGCTTGGCAGGAAGTAAGAGTATTATCCAAGAATGATAAAGATTTAGCAAAAAAATTATACAATAACGAATTGGGGGATTAAATGAGAGAAGATGCAAATGGAGTAATAGTAGAACAAACGAGTTGTCCCCATCCTAATTGTAATTCAAGTAATGCATATACTATATATGCTGATGGACATACAAAGTGTTATAGTTGTGGAAGACAAACATTTCCACAAACAAAAGAAGAATTTAATCCCTATCCATCTTCTGATGAAATTACATCAGCTCTTTTTGAAAGAAAGATAACTAAAGAAACTGCTAAGAAATATGGTACAACAATCACAGGATACGATACACCTGAATATAGACACAGATATAAATATGTAGATCAAAATGGTTCATGGGTAGCTACAAAAAAGAGAAAGATTTCTGACAAAGCTTTTGGTTGTGAGGGTAATCTACATGAAGCAGTTCTTTATGGACAACAATTATTTAAAAAGGGTGGTAGATATGTAACGATATGTGAGGGAGAAATAGATGCTATGAGTGTATACCAAATGCTCAATAAAAAATATCCTAATTCTCCCTGTGTGAGTGTGAAGTCTGGAGCAGTTTCAGCAAAGAAAAGTGTTAAACAAAACTTTGAATTTCTTGATAGCTTTGAGAATGTTGTATTATGTTTTGATAATGATGAAGCAGGAAAGAAAGCAAGTGAACAAGTTGCTCAACTCTTTTCACCAAAGAAATGTCGAGTTATTAATTTAGATTTAAATGATCCTTCTGCTTATTTAATGGAAGGGAAGGAAACAGAATTTATTAGAGATTGGTGGAATGCTGAACCTTATACTCCTGCAGGAATAGTTAATCTTCAAAAAATTGGAGAGGATTTATTTAATGATGAGTCAGTACATGGGTGCTTGTATCCTTGGACAGGTTTAAATGATTATACATATGGTCTAAGAGGAAAAGAACTCGTCACCTTCACAAGTGGTGCAGGTATGGGTAAGTCTTCTCTAGTTAGAGAGCTTATGCATCATCTACTTTTAAATACAGATGATAACATAGGAATATTAGCTTTAGAAGAATCAATTAAGAATACTGCATTAAGTATAATGAGTGTACGTGCTGATGCTCGTCTATATATTAAAGAAATAAGAGAAAAATATTCACAAGAGGACTTAAAAAAATGGCAAGATGAGACTGTAAATACAGGAAGGTTTTATGCTTTTGATCATTTCGGTTCTATTGGTAATGATGAAATACTTTCTCGTGTTAGATTTATGGCTCAAGCATTAGATTGTAGATGGATTATAATAGATCATTTATCTATTCTTGTAAGTGGTCAAGAAGTTGATGACGAAAGAAAATCTATTGATATTCTTATGTCAAAACTAAGAAGTATTGTAGAACAAACAGAGGTAGGAATGTTACTTGTTAGTCATTTAAGAAGACCACAAGGAGATAGAGATTTTAATGATGGAAGAGAGGTTTCTCTTGGACATTTAAGAGGTTCTGCTTCTATTGCTCAGTTATCTGATTCAGTTATAGCATTAGAAAGAAATCAACAAGCAGAAGATGAAAGACTAGCACACACATTAAAGGTTAGAGTATTAAAAAATAGATATTGTGGTACAGTAGGAGTAGCTTGTCATTTGTTTTATAATAAGGAAACAGGAAGACTTAAACAAGTTGATAATCCATTTCTTGAGGGAGCAGATACTAATTCTATTTATGAAAATGCATTTTAAAAGGAAAGAATATGTCAAGTATAGTAACAGTAACAAAAAAAGCAGACCAACATCTATCTAAAATAATTACTGAAGGTAATGTTAAAGGTGTAATGTTAGCAGTAGATGGTGGTGGATGTGCAGGATTAAGATACTCTTGGGAATTAATACCAAAGAAAGAAGAAGATATGAAAGACAATGACATGGTAAATTTAGATCATGGTTTTTTATATATACATCCTACTGCTACATTAAGTGTAATGAATACGACTATAGATTTTGTAAGTGATATAGCAGGAGCTTCACTTAGAATTACTAACCCTAATGCTACATCTAGTTGTGGATGTGGAGAAAGTTTTTCAGTATGAGTAAAACAGAAATGTGGAAACATTATTGTATACAAGAAGAAACAGAAATGGAAGTAGGTAAAGGTGAAGAATGTAACTGGTGTGGAGCAACAGCAAACACTATGAAGTGGGGAGGTTTTGAAGATGCTCTTATAGGTATAGCAGAACGTTATACGAAACCACCTTTATATTGTTATTCTTATGGTAGATGTATTAAAATTTTACAGAAAAGAGATGGTATGTCTGAAGAAGAAGCAAAAGATTATTTTAGTTATAACTATGTGAATGCATGGATAGGTGAGGGTACACCATTAATTTTATATAATGAATATTGGTACGATTGGATAAAAGATGAGAGCAATAGTTGATATAGAAACAGATAGTTTAGATGCAACAAAGATCCATTGTATAGTAGCTAAAGATATAGATACAGGTAAGGTATATCCTTTTCCACCTGATATGTTACATGGATTTAGAGATTGGTCGCATGGAGTAGATCAATTTATTATGCACAATGGTATTACCTTTGATGCTCCTATCTGTAATAAATTATTAAATACAAATATTAAACCTAGCCAAGTAGTTGATACATTAATTTTATCACAATTATTAAACCCTGTAAAAGAAGGTGGTCATAGTTTAAAAATGTGGGGGTTACGATTAGGATTACCGAAAGGAGAAGTAGAAGATTTTAAAATTTATACACCAGAGATGCTCGATTATTGTAAACAAGATGTAGAAATTACTCATGCATTATTTAAACAGTTATCTAAAGAAGTCACAAAATTTTCTTCTTACTCTGTTGCTTTGGAACATAAGGTTAGAGTTATTATGAATAAACAGGAGAGGAATGGGTTTGCTTTTAATTTAGAGGAGGCTACAAAATTATTTTCTAAAATAGAAATTGAAAGACAAGAGATAGATCAACGTGCAATAAAAATATTTCCTCAAAAAGAAATTAAATTAAAAACTAAAACAAATTATAAACCTTTTAACATTGGAAGTAGACAACAACAAGTGGAAGTTTTAATGAGTAAAGGTTGGGAGCCACAACATAAGACAGATAAAGGTAATATAATTTTAAATGAAAATATTTTATCTACTATTAATTTAACTGAGGCTAAAATGTTTAAGAGATTTTTATTACTTCAAAAGAGATCAGCTCAAATTAAATCTTGGATTGAAGCTTGTGAGGAGGATAATAGAGTTAGGGGAAAAGTGAGAACTTTATCTACAATTACAGGAAGAACTTCAGCTAATAGTCCTAATATGCAACAAGTTCCTGCTAACTATACTCCCTTTGGAAAAGAATGTAGAAATTTATGGACAATAACAAATCCTGAAACCCATAAACTTATAGGAACAGATGCAAGTGGATTAGAACTTCGTTGTTTAGCACACTATATGAATAAAGTTAGTGAAATAGATGCTGTAGCTTATACAAATATAATATTAAAGGGGGATGTACATACTGCTAATATGAAATTAGCAGGATTACAAACAAGAGATCAAGCTAAAACTTTTATATATGCTTTCTTATATGGTGCAGGTTCTTATAAGATTGGAAGTATAGTTGGTCAAGGAAGAGTAACAGGACAAAAGTTAATTAGGAGATTTTTATCTCGACTACCTGCTTTAGCTGAACTACGTAAACAAGTTACAGAAGCATCCACTAAAGGTTCTTTAAGAGGGTTAGATGGTAGAAGATTAAAGATACGAAGTGTCCATAGTGCATTGAATACTTTAATACAAGGAGCAGGAGCAGTTATATGTAAACAATGGTTGGCATATATCATGGAGAAAGTTGCGAAAGAAAAGTTAGATGTTAAACTTGTTGCTTCTATTCATGATGAATATCAGTTTGAAGTTTTAAATAGAGATATAAATAGATTTTGTGAGGTTACTAAAGAAGCCATAAAGAAAACTACTAAAACTTTGAAGTTAAAATGTCCTTTAGATAACGAATGTAAAGTAGGAACAACATGGTCAGAAACACATTGACAATAACTAAAAAATATGCGATAATTCATTTTAAATAAAGAAAGGAGTACACCTATGAGTGTCATTAACGGAAAAGCATATTGGGCAGCAGTTGCAAGTCCAAATACTACGTTTGATCCTGATGGAATGTGGACAGTAGATGTCTGTAATCTTGATGAGAAGAACGTGAAGTTAGCAAAAAAAGATGGTATCTCCATAAAGAATAAGGGGGATGATCGTGGAGATTTTGTCACTATTAAAAGAAAAGTCAGACGTAAAGATGGTGGCATGAATCGTGCACCTGAATTAATGGATGCACAAAAGCGTACCCTATCAAACGTAATGATAGGAAATGGAAGTGTTGTAAATGTTTTATACAATACTTACGATTGGGAGTATAGAGGTAGACAAGGAACGTCTGCAGATCTACGTTCTGTACAGGTAGTTGATTTAATTCCTTACAACTCAGATTCAGATGAAGCATTTGATGTAGTTGAGGGATATAATTCTACAGATGCAGTTGATGAGGATATTAATTTCAACTAATTAAAGTGGGAGTAAACCATGAAAAATATCGACACGTTAGTTCAAGATATATACAACCTTTTTACAAGGGATGGTGGACCTCCCATACCCAAAAAAAAAGTAGAAGATGAAATAGAAATATTCTTGGGAGAATTAAGAAGTCATTTATTAGATTTTTTATATACCAAAAGAGAGTCATCTTCTAATTTAAGATTATCATTAGTAGGAAAACCTGATAGACAAACATGGTATGAGATGAGGAATACTAAAGAAAGAGAACCCTTATCTTCACCTACGAGAATTAAATTTTTATATGGTCATTTATTAGAATCTCTTCTTCTACTTTTTTCTACGTTAGCAGGACATGAAGTAACTGATAAACAAAAAAAATTAAATATAGAAGGTGTGGATGGTCATCAAGATTGTTCTATTGATGGAGTTGTAGTAGATTGTAAAAGTTCTTCGGCAACAGGGTTCAAAAAGTTTAATCAAGGAACCTTAATGCTTGATGATCCATTTGGATATATTGGACAAATATCTGCTTATGCTCAAGCACAAGGAAAAAAAGAGGCAGCTTTCTTGGCTATTGATAAACAGAATGGTAATATTGCCTTATTAAAATTACATGATATGGAAATGATTAATGCTAAAGATAGGATTAAACATCTTAAAAAGATTATTTCTACAGATAAACCACCTGCTAGGTGTTATAGTGATTTGCCTGATGGAGTTAGTGGTAATCGTAAGCTTGCTATTGGTTGTATCTATTGTCCACACAAGCGTATTTGTTGGAGTGATGCTAATCAAGGTAAAGGATTACGTGTATTTAATTATGCAAAAGGTAGAAGATTTCTTACTAATGTTGGTAAAGAACCTGAAGTAATGGAAATTACAAATTGGTAAAGAATCATTGGGTTGATTACCCCACTAAAGAAATCTTTAAACCTAACTTGTCAAAGTTTGGTTTTGTATATATTATAACTAATTTAAAAAATGGGAAAGCATATGTAGGTTGTAAACAATATTATATAGGAAAGACTAAGAAAGAATCTGGATGGGAATCTTACATAGGATCTTCCAAGTATTTAAAGGAAGATATAGAAAAGATAGGAGAGAAATATTTTACGTTTGAAGTCATAGCAGAGTATAAAAATAAAAGAAGTTTAAATTATTATGAAATGTACTATCAAGTAAAGTGGCATGTTCTTACTGCTACTATGAAAGGTAGTGATGAACCTGCTTATTATAATTCTTATGTTGGTGGTAAGTTTTACAGACCTATTGAAAGTTATGTAACTAAGAATTATTTAATTACATTTAAAGATAATAGTCAGACTAAGGTAACACATTTAGGAGAATTTTCAAAGAATAATGGGTATGACCATCCTACTTTATTAAATTTAAGAAAAGGATTTCAAACTGATAAAAGATGTGTGAATAAAAAGTTTACTAGAACGAAGCATAAAGATATAATTAAAATAGAAGAATTATTAAATAATGAAGATAAACGATTATGACGTAGGAGTGAGTAGTAGTACCTCCAATGAAAGAATATTATTTATAGCTGTAATATTACAAGCTTTATTAGATGCAACTAAAGCTGAGGAAACTAATGAATCAGATATTGCTATACAAGCAAGAGATAGAGCAAAGGGTTGGTTCTTTGCTGAAGTGGGGGTAACGTGTGAAAATTTTGAATTTGTTTGTGACATGGCAAATTTGGATTCAGAGTATACTAGAAGCTTTGCGTATAAAATTATTACGTCTAAGCCAAATACTTATATCAGAAAAAAAATTAATGCCTTACTTAGAGGATGATCCTTATGAAACTTTATTTGAATATGGAGATGGAACTATGAGAGAAAGACATGATGAATACATGACTAGAAAAACAGCAGAAGAAAACATAATAGCAACAGATAAACAAGTTGGAGGGAAGCATTATAAAGATTGTGCAATACAACCTATTGATTTTATTCTGGCAAATAATTTTGGTTTTTGTGAGGGTAATATAATAAAATATACTACTAGACATAAGAAAAAAGGTGAAGGTAAAAAAGATTTAGAAAAAGTAATTCACTATGCCCAATTATTAATTGAAAAAAAATATGGAAAGGACAACTAGATGGCATCTTTAATGGGTAGTAATTATTTACCTACTGAATACCAATCATTTATACATATGTCTAGGTATTCAAGATGGTTAGAAGAGGAAGGTAGAAGAGAGATATGGAGTGAAACTGTAGGTAGATTAATATCATATTTTAAAAATCATATGAGTACAAATTATAAAGGTGTTATTAAAAATAAAGAATGGGATGAAATAGAAGAAGCTATACTATCATTACAAGTTATG
>VTLG01002462.1_pt1 | contig 30205 bp, 41 predicted proteins | sample 4694571 | NCBI WGS metagenome assembly VTLG01 (sample SAMN12604809, study PRJNA352737) | marine metagenome | biome: ENVO:00000447; feature: ENVO:00000209|ENVO:00000569|ENVO:01000036; material: ENVO:00002151; isolation source: viral sequences binned using virsorter ...
ATGAAAAGATTAAGTCACGCTATAGAGATGAGTTTGCCTATGCAAATTTTAGTGAAGGCGAGAAGATGAGAATAGACTTGGCACTACTCTTTACATGGAGACAGATAGCCAAGATGAAGAACAGTACCAACACCAATCTATTAATACTTGATGAGATATTTGACAGTAGTTTGGATGTGAATGGTACAGATGAGTTCTTAAAGATATTAAATACTTTAAGCAATGAGAATATATTTTTAATCAGTCACAAGTCAGATTTGAATATAGATAAGTTTGATAGTCTGATTAGATTTGAAAAGATACAGAACTTTACAAAGGTAACAACATGATATTAGTAGACCAATTTGATCCTATATTAAGACAGAAATGTGATCCTTTTGATTTTAATGAACCGGTGATGGATCCCTACGAGCTTTCAGGCGAGCTTCAAAAGATAAGAGCAAAGGGAGGTGGTATTGGACTAGCAGCTCCGCAAGTAGGGATCAACACCCAAGCCTTGGTTATTGGGATGGGTAATTTTGAGACAGAAGGAACTGAAGATTATAATCAGGTCTTTTTCAATCCTAATATAATTACTGTGGGTACTGAGAACTCTTATATGATGGAGGGATGTTTAAGCTATCCAGGGTTGTTTGTTAAAGTGAAACGACCTACAGAGATTTTGATGGAGTGGTGGACAGAAGAAGATACCAGATGTGAAGAAAAGTTTGATGGTATAACTGCTAGAATCCTACAACATGAGGTGGATCACCTCAATGGCATTACTTTTATAAATCGAGCAGAAAAGTACCATTTGGATAAGGCACGAAAAGAGTTAAAAATGCAGAAAAGACTACGAAAAAGACAGGAAAATGTCAGTTAAATGACACTTAATTGACATAATTATGCTTGACCATGAGTAAAAAACGTGTTATAATAATAGACATGATCGCACAATATATAGCAAAGAAGTTTTTACCCCACGGTACACCAGACTTTCCTAAGATCAGTGATATGTCTTTATTACATATTATTGCTTGGGCTCAAGAATGGTCAGCCGAGGAAGTTTATGATACTGCATTTGAGCAGGTGTTTCCAGCTTCACAGGTGAAGGATGCGAAACAGGACTTTGGTGATTGGTATGACTCTTGTGAGAGTCCTTCATTACCTATTGTTGTTCGGACAGAATTGATAAGGGCTTTTCGTATCCATGAGGCCAATGGGCGTATGGATGTGTTAAGACTAGGGGCATGGGCACAACACCAATGCAAACGCATTATGTGGATTGGCTTTGGTATTTTGTTCTTGATTCTAGTATTTTAGTTGTATAAATAGTTATGAAGGATGCCTAACGGGTCTTTCAATTAACCTTGCTTGATTTTTAAGGAGGATACTGAAATGGTAACTACACAAGCACTCACAAATATATTCGATCACTTTGATCGAAATCTTTTAACCCCCTACGCTGTTGGCTTTGATCGAGTCTTTGACCGATTAGATCATTATGTGACTAATCAAAGTCGTATGACACCAACAGGGTTTCCACCCTACAACATCCGCAGAGATGGTGACTATAAGTATGTCATCGAAATGGCTCTTGCCGGTATGTCTAAAGACGATCTGGAAGTTGAAGTTGCAGATCAAAATCTGACTGTTCGTAGTGTTGAGAAGAAGTCGGAAGAAGATGGGGAACTGTTGCATCGAGGTATTTCATACAGACAATTTAGCCGAAGCTGGACTTTGGCTGATGAGGTGGTAGTGAATGATGCCAAGATGGAAAATGGTATGTTGCTGATTCACCTTGAGCACGTTGTGCCTGAGGAGAAGAAGCCTAGATTAGTAAAGATTATCTAATCTTTTTATAGGGTGTCCTTCGGGGCACCCTCAATTTTTATTATGAGAGTACAGTGATGGCTGCTAAAGTCAGAAAATTTAATACAGTTGAAAGCCGCTGGGAAAGGTGGACGATACAGGAATTAGTTGATGCTAAAATCTATTTAGATTTAAGTTTTCAATCTATAGAAAGGTGGGATGTAAAGCATCAAAGAGATTATGCATCATCCATTATTCAGAATAAAACAACTTCTAATATTCTTATAGTAGATGTAAAAGCTTGTTTAAAAAATTCTACTAAGAAATCAGATAAGAATTATTTTCGACATATCCTAGAAGATTTTAAGTTGGATTTTATATCTGTGGATGGTAATAATCGTAAGGTGACAGTCAACAATATTTTAGATGATCTAGTATACTTTCATGAGGGAAGTTATGATGACCACTTTATAGATAAAGATAATTGTTATTGGTCTACATTAGAAGATGGATTAAAAGATGAATTGTTAAATAAGAAAGCCTTTAGAATGGAAATTTTAACTAAGGCAACTAGAGATGATTTAAGAGATTTGTTTTTGAGTATTAATAATCAAGTAGATCATAATTGGGCTGAAAAGAGAAACGCTGAAGGTAGTAAGATTGCTGAAATTGTTAGGGATGAAACTTTAAGACATTTAGGTAAAAGAGATAAAGAGGACCCAAGTAAGATACTTAAATATAATGGAACTTTAGCCAAGATATATCCTGAGGCAGACCTCAAACGTAGATTTGGTGATAAGTGGATAGCTGAAACTTTATTATTTTCTGCGTCTAAAGGTAGGATGTATGATTTGATGTCTGCGAATCTTCTTAAACATTATCAGTTGGATGATGAGGGACCTTATGCTAAACATTGGAACTCGGCTCTGAAAAAAGTTAATATTACTTTAAATTTAATTAAACATCAAGAGAAAAAGATAACGGGATTTCATGCTTCCTATACCAATTTACATCTCCTTGTGGAGTGGATTTATACCCATGATTTTAAAATTAAGAACACTAAGAAATTTTATGAGTGGTGGGTAAGAACTGAATATGATCGTAGAAAGAATGAAGATAAAACTTACGAAGTTTCAAATGGCACTTATCATACTTACAAAGGATCGTTTAAACAGTTATCTAAATCTTATGTTAAGGTTAGACAACAGGTACAGATAGACGATTTTATTAGAGATGCTGTTGAGTTAAAAGGTATAGTAGTTAGTGTAGACCCACAACGACTTTTTTCACCCGACCAACGTGTAGAATTATGGAAAGCTCAGGGTGGTAAATGTCCTGAGACAGATAGAAAGATTCCCATAACACAAGTTATGGATGCTTCTAAGTGGGCAGCTGACCACATCGAAAGGCATATTGATGAGGGTGAGACTACACTTGAGAATGGTAGATTAGTGGATAAGAAGTGGCATGATGAACATAGTGGGGATCAATTGAGAAAAGACCTTGACAAAGCTGCTTAAATGTGAGATAATAAAGTATGACTATTAATTATGCGTTCAGTGAAGATAAAGTCATTCGTGACTTACAGAAGTATGTAGACAGTACTTACGACCAACATTATGCAAAACGTAAGTATCAAGCCACACAGTTTATAGAAGATAGTGGTCATGGCGAAGGGTTTTGTATGGGTAATATTTTAAAGTATGCCCAGAGATATGGGCGTAAGGGAGGCAAGAACCGGGCCGATCTTATGAAAATTTTACATTATGGAATAATCATGCTACACATACATGATACGGAGAGTGAAGATGAAGTTAAGTGAAAATACAGTTAGTGTGTTAAAGAATTTTTCTAGTATTAACCAGAACATTCTGGTGAAAGAGGGAGATACTTTAAACACAATGTCAACGATGAAGAATATCATAGGTCGAGCTAAGATTACAGAAAATTTTGATCGACAGTTTGGTATCTACGATCTCAATGAGTTTCTTGGTGTATTGAGTTTATCTAAAGATGCCGACTTGGTGTTTGACGAAAGTTTTGTAAAGGTTAAGAATGGAAGGTCTACAGTAAAATATTTTTATTCAGACCCATCTATTCTGGTAACTATACCTGATGGTTTCAGCCCACCCGAAACTGATTGTACATTCAGAATTACTCAAGAAATTTTAGCAGATGTGAGTAAGGCATCAGCAGTAATGCAGTTGCCCGATGTCGTTCTTCGGAATGATGAAGATGGAACTACTGCGGTGATGGTGGTGACTGATTTGAAAAACAATACTTCACATGAGTACAAAGTATCTTTGGATCCTATTGACTTTGATGCCAACTTTCATTTCAAGATTGATAATCTTAAAATGATTCCAGGTGATTATCATATGCACGTTGTCAGTGATAAGAATGTAAGTCATTGGGTGCATGATAATGGAGTCATAGAATACTGGATTGCATTAGAAGCAACTAGTGGCGAGTAGTATAGAAATACTCTACCATTTTTCTTGCAATGAATGTAAGGGGTGGTGGAGTATTGCGGTAGAGAATTTTATGGGGGCAAAAGCCCGTCAGTGGTATTGCCCGTGGTGTGGAGAGAAATCATATTATGACGAACCAAGCGTTCCTGTGGGTGGAGAAGTATCGTCCAACAAAAATAACTGATTGTATTCTTCCTGAATCAATCAAAAATACATTTATAGAATTCATAGGACAGAAGGAGATTCCGAATCTTCTTTTGTCTGGTGGTTCGGGTGTGGGTAAAACTACAGTGGCCCGGGCTTTGTGTGATGAGTTACACGCTGATTATATTCTTATCAATGGTAGTGAAGAATCTGGTATTGATGTTTTAAGAAATAAAATTAAACAGTTTGCATCTACTGTTTCTCTCCAAGGCGGTAGTAAGGTAGTCATCCTCGATGAGGCTGACTATCTGAATCCGCAATCTACACAACCGGCATTACGAGGATTCATTGAAGAATTCCATCGTAACTGCCGGTTTATTTTTACCTGTAATTTTAAAAACAGAATCATTGAGCCGTTACATTCTAGGTGTTCGGTGATAGAGTTTAAGATTAATGGTAATAAGATAATGCTCGCTGAGCAGTTTATGGAAAGGGTAGAGAAGATTCTTAAATCAGAGAATATTGGTTTTGATGAGCCAGTAGTAGCTCAATTAATAATGAAACATTTTCCAGATTGGCGGAGAGTGTTGAATGAGTTGCAGAGATATAGTGTCAGTGGTACAATTGATTCAGGCATCTTGGTTAATATAGCTGAAGTAAATCTTACAGAACTGATGACACATTTAAAGAAGAAAGAATTTACAAAGATGCGAAAGTGGGTGGTAAATAATATAGATAATGATCCAGTAAAAGTGTTTCGGAAGATATATGAAAAGCTATATGATTATATGAGTTCTAGTTCGATCCCAGAAGCAGTTATTATATTAGGTGAGTATCAATATAAGTCTGCATTTGTGGCAGATCAAGAAGTTAATCTATTAGCTTGTTTGACAGAGATAATGCACAAATGCAAGTTCAAATAACAGATGAAGTTGTTAATCTAGTTTATGATGAATGGAAAGAAAAAGGCTTTCCATATTATCCCACTGATTATAAATGGCGACAACACGAATTTAATAAACTGGTAGGCTTTGATAGGTCTACAGTTTTTAAACCTAAAGATAAAATTGTTGGTCAAACACCACATGGACTATCTTTAGCTTGGAGTTATATGCCCCACAGTTTTGAAGTAAAGTGTGGATGGATGAGAACTCCTATGAGTGTGTGGGAAGATGAAGAAGCCTTTAAGAAAGGTATAAGAAAAATTCTTGAGGGTACTTTTTGGACCAAACGAGAATATCATAGTGTGCCTATTACATCTATTCGATCTCTGATGCGTAGGTATTCTAACACGCAGATCGTATCCAATTATAGACCGACTGCGGCTGCTACAATGTACGATAAGTTTTTGGATAAGGACTCTCCTTTAGTGGGGGGTAAGGCCGGAGTAACATGGGATATGAGTTGTGGTTATGGTGGTCGCCTACTGGGATCAATAGCTGCTGATGTAAATTATATTGGAACGGATCCCTGTACTAAAACATTTGAAGGCTTAGAACAAATCAAAGAAGATTGGGGGAGTAAAAATAAAACTATAGAATTGCATAAGGTAGGCAGTGAAGATTTCTGGCCACCCTATTGTGAAGTTGATTTGTGTTTTACCTCACCACCATATTATGATTGGGAGAAATATTCTGATGAAGATACTCAATCATATGTTAAGTACCCGACTAGAGAAGAATGGCTTAATGGTTTCTTATTTAACACAATAGATAAGTGTCACTATGGTTTGAAGCCTGGTGGTATCTTGGCATTGAATGTAGCCAATACAAAACGTATTAAAAATTTTGAAGAAAAAACTTTGGAGTTAGCTAAAATGATACACTTTAAACATATAGACACATGGTATTTACATTTGTCATCACAGAATGGGATTATTAAAAAAGAACCCATCTTTATATTTAAGAAATGAAAGACTGGCAAAAAGGAATAGAATTAGATAAACTACTCAAGTTGGAAGAAACTTGGTTAGGTTATAACGAGTGTTGTTTGTCTCCGTTCTTAGAGATGAAAAAGAATAAGATTGCTGCGGCAATGGATATTAATCAGTATGAGTATGGAGATGAGTGGGCTATACAAAGTAGAGTGCTTAAAGTTAAAACTAAAATCAATATGTATTCTGCTTATAAAATACCTATCGCCACAGTAGAGAAGGGTGATAGGGTTGTTGACCGTATTGCTTTTAATCAACCACAGGCTGTTGTAAGAATGTTAAAATCTTATGACGAAGATACTTTTTTGTTTATTAATGAAGAAGTGGGTGAGGATAGATTTGTAGCTAAACAAGCTGGTTATAGAAAGTTAGGTATCAAGATAAACACCTTTGGTGATATTCAAGGTGTCTACTTTAAAGATCAACCATCATTTCTTGGTGACATGAGAGAATTTAAAGAGCAGTATATGATGTTACCAGAAGAAAAATTGGTGTTAAGAAAAGCAAGTATACCTGATGTCTCTAATGTATGTGACGTACTTGCTGAACGATTGAATATAATGGACTATAAATTTACTAATCATTATTCAAATTATAATAAAGATAATTCATGGAGTGCAATATCTCTCCGTGGGTACACACCTGATTGGTCTTTCATTACCAAGCCAGAAGAAATGAGTAAGAAATGGAAAGCAGAAAACAAAGATGTAGAGTTTAAATTACAAGACACTGAACTCCGTAAGATGTTTCCAGAGGTAGAAGATTTGTTACGGTGGTTGCCTGGTAAACCACATCGTATTAGGTTTATGAATTTGTCGCCGGGTGGTGGTGAGTTGCAGAGACATACAGATCAAGTAGATCCTGATGCAGGAGTGAATGATTATAAACTGATGCGATTTCATTTTCCTATTGTGACTAATGAAGATGTGATGTTTAATCAATGGAATTGGCACGCTGAATTAGTTGAGGCCCATATGAAAGTGGGTGAGTGTTGGTATCTTGATGTTAGAAAACCACACCGAGCTATTAATGCTGGTACAGAGATGAGAACACATTTAGTGGTAGATGTTGAGGCTAATGATGAGGTGAGGAATTTGATATGCTAACACCAGTAGATTTTAGAGAAGGTTTGTATTGGAAGCGTGATGATCTTTATAAACCATTTGGAGATTACCATGTGAATGGTGGTAAGGTAAGACAGGCTTTACAGTTATTTGAAACTAAAATAGATGATATAAAAAATCAACATAACAATGGTGTGATAACTGCGGCATCAGTTCATTCTCCACAGTCAGCTAATATTGGTAAGGTGGCAGAAAAATATGGTGTAGCGTGTATTGCGGCCGTGGGTGGAACGAAACCAGAGAACTTAGATATTCTCCCTATGATGAGACTGACTAAATATTATGGTTCGGAAATTAGAATTGTAGCTGGTCATGGTATGACTGCTGTTATTCATGCTCGTATGAGAGATATTGCAGAGGAGACTGGATATCTTTCTATAGAAATGGGTGAGTTGATGGAAACAAATCCCAAAGAGATATTTGAAACAACAGCTGAACAGGTAGAGAATATTCCAGATGAGTTGGATAATCTTATTATACCTACTGGAGTTGCAATCCAAACTACAGGAATTCTTATTGGTCTGAAAAGATATAATAAGAAAGTAAAACGTATTGTTTGTGTATGTGTGGGACCTACACGGGAAAAGAAAGTCGCTGGTTATTTTAAAGATGTCTATGAGGATAGCGTAGAAAATTATGATCCCTTAGAAATGATAGCCCATAAGTCTCCTTATTCTAAATCATTTAACTTTGAAATTGAAGGGGAGTATATGGATGATATCTATGAAGGTAAGGCTTACGATTGGTTATTAAAGAACATAGATTATAAAAACGAAAAAACTATGATGTGGTTAGTTGGTAAAAGACCACGACCAGAAGATATAGATTACATGATGGAGAATAAATTATGAGACACGCTACAATAGAAGATTTTGATGTGGTTAAAGGTATCTTTAAAGAGAATAGGGATGTGTTTCCTTATTTGAGATTTGATAGTTTAAAACATAAAATTAAAGAAGGTAAGGTAGTTTATGATACAGGTGTAGTTATAACTTATAATAAGTATAAGAGAAAGCAAAAACTTGGTAATGTTCAAGCGAACATGGGTGACATAGTTATTCAAGAGATTGTTAAGGAAGAAGGTGGTGATGCTGAAGATGTGTTTTTAAGATTTGTAGATTTTGTAGTTGAAGATGTATGGCTCACAGTTAGACGAGATAATGAAAGGGCCAAGAAGTTTTATGATAGAGTAGGAATGGAATTAGTAGGTGAGGTCTTTTGGTCAAAAGGAACTATACCGGGCGATGTGTATCTTTACAAACAGAATCCAGGACCTAGTTTGATGTTTCACGAATTACCATGAACTATAAACCATTACCAGATAGTTTAACAATTAAGAAGTCTCCTATCCAAGGCTTAGGATTGTTTGCAACAAAAGATATACGAGAGAGTATATTAGGAATTGGTTGGGTAAAGCAAGATTTTTTCCCTGACGGCTTTTTAAGAACACCTTTAGGGGGTTTTATTAATCATAGCGAGACACCCAATTGTGAAAAGTTAATGCATGAGGAAGTAGGAGTGATGTGGTTAAAAACCATGAGAGATATTAAAGCTGGTGAAGAACTTACAGTAGAGTATACCTTATACCAGCTATGAACATATATGTACAAGATGGTCAGAAGTATATCTATCTGACCCAAGAGGAATTAGAGGAGTTAGAATGGGACGAATATAGATTATTAGAGCTCTCAAGAGAGAATAGTTTGACAAGAGGAGAGATTATACCTCTTGCGCCGGGGTGGTTAATCGGACCTAGTAATGTCGCCGCATCTAAATTCAGATATGGAAAAGAAAGAATGGGGAAGTCGTAAGGCATATAAGCCTACAATAGTCACTGCTTTGTTTGATGGTAGACAAACTGGAGTACCACATACTACAGGGGTTTATGATCCTGCCTATGTAGAAAAACTTTATCGTGGATTTAAAAGAAATTTAACTATACCTTTTGACTTTGTTTGTTTAGTGGATAAGAATTATATTTTCCAAGAAGATATTAAGGCTGTCCGATTTAAGAGGTCAGTAGATCAGTATGGATGGATGAGTCTGATGGAGATGTATCGTCCCGAAATATGTGAGGGTATACGTCTTACTGTAGGATTAGATACTATTATTACTGGTCCTGTAGACGATATTTTACAGGCACAAGTTTCCAAATTTGCTGTCTGTACTGATCCCATGTATCCGAATCAGATTTGTAATGCTATTACATTAAGTACGCCAGAATTTTGTGAGGAATTTTGGGGTATGTGGGAAGGTAATGAGGTTAAGTTAATACCAGATAGTAAATTGGTTTTAGAAAATGTAGCACCAGCTCCTTCTGAGATGGTGTTAATGAGAAAATATTATGGTGATAGTCCTTGTATAGATAAAGTATTTCCTAATAGAATATTAAGTTATAAAGTTCATGTTAAAGAGAATGAACATCCTATTGATAAATTAGAGGGAGTGTCACACAATGTTTATCAAAATAGATTAAAGCTAATAGAACGCTCAAGTATTATTTACTTTCATGGTTGGCCTAAACCACATAATATAGCTGAGCAGCGTTGGGTGCGGGAAAATTGGAAATGAATACTATACATCCCACAGCAATTATAGATGATTGTGTAGAGTTGGGTGATAATAATTATATAGGTCCTTATTGTTATTTTACTGGTGGTACAAAGGTAGGAAGTAATAATAGGTTTGAAGCTTTTTGTTCTGTAGGCACTAGACCTGAACATACTGACCATTGGCATAAAGACGGTGAATTAACTATAGGCGACAATAATATATTTCGTGACTATATTACTATAAATGCAGGCACAGATAGGTTGACTTCTATGGGTAATGGTGGTATAATGTTAAGAGGATCACACGTTGCACATGATTGTGAGATAGAAGATGGTGTGACATTAAGTGTTAATGCTATTATGTTGGGTCATGTTCATGTAATGAAGCATAGTAATTGTGGTAGTGGGTGTCAGGTACATCAACATCAAGTGGTGGGGTCTTATTCGATGATAGGTATGGGTTGTATAGTGCCTAAGAAAACAAGACTTGAACCAGGACAAACGTGGGTAGGTAATCCTGCACGAAGATTGAAAACTAATATGTATGCATTAGATAAACATGATATAGATGATTATGATTTGGTGGAAGAAACTGTGCGATATGCAAACCTATTAAAAGAACATGGCCTTTGATCCAGTATTGTTAATTATGCAACCTCGTCTTATAGATGAGGCTATTGATTCTCTGAAAAATATAGATATTCCTAGAGTGTGGTTTCGTGCTTTTACAGAGCCTCAGGTGATGGCTCAAATGAATAAGTATATTAAAGAAACAAATTATAGTCATTATATTATTATGAGTGATGATGGAGTTGTAAGTAAACAATCAGCTGATGCTATTTTAAAATATGGTGAAAGAACAAAGGAGGATGTGTTTACTGGTTGGATGAATATGCATTTAGAAAAAGATGATAGTTATAGTCATATAAGTACAGTTTATCCGGGGACTCTTTCAGTATTTGATACTGGTATAGGACCTGAACGAGAAGATTATCCACCACCGGCTCCTATGCAATGGGTAGTTAATCAGCCGGGGTTTATACGAACTGCTGTTGCTAATTTTGCTATGTCTATAGCACCGAGAGAACTTTTTTTAGATTATCCATTAAAAACATGGCCTAATGGTAGAGCTTCAGATCATTATTGGTCTTTACAGTTACAGTTTGGTGGGATTAAAATATGGACTCATCCCGAAGCTTTTGTAAAACATTTAAGAAAAGGATGGTCGCCTTTGAGAAAGAATTGGTTGGTAGGAAAGGTGAAACCAGAAATTATCTTTGAAGGTAAGTGGAGAAGTAGAAAAGATTATGTATGAGTTAAAAGATTATTTAAATGCAATCAATCATAAGAAAGAAGATTTGATGGTGGGTGAAGATGAGTTTTGGGAAAAGAAATATCCAGCATTCATTGTTAATAAAGCTTTGTCTGCATTTTCTGAGTGTGTTTTGTATGTTAATGAAATGAATCGCTTACACCACCTTGATAAGCGTCTACAATTTCAATTTTTTCTAAATAGTATAGGGCCTAAAAAGAGATTTAGTAAGTGGTTAAGGTCCAGTAAGATTAAAAATCTTGAGTATGTTAAAGAATATTATGGCTATAGTAATGAGAAAGCAAAACAAGCCCTTGACATACTAGATGATGAACAAATTGAACATATAAAAAGAATAATAAATCGAGGTGGTAGACATGGAGGAGTTAGAGTGGACAGCTGACTTGATGCTAGAGGTGAGACTTAAAGAAGCAGATGATTTTCTTAAAGTCCGTGAAACCCTCTCCCGCATAGGAGTCGCTTCTCGTAAAGAGAGGAAGTTATACCAATCATGTCATATCCTGCACAAACAAGGTCGTTATTTCATAGTACATTTTAAAGAGTTGTTTGCCCTAGATGGTAAGCCAACTAATATATCTATGAATGATTTGGAAAGACGTAACACTATAGCAGGACTGTTAGAAGATTGGGACCTAGTAAAAATTATAGGGAATAGTGAGCAGAGAGCTCCACTATCTCAAATAAAAGTTTTATCTTATCGTGAGAAAGATGACTGGATTTTGGAGACAAAATATAATATTGGTAAGAAACAAGTGGAGTAGATTATGAATTTGAAATTGTTGAGATTGAGGTCGGGTGAAGATGTTATATGTGAAATTATTAAAGAGAGTGCAGAGTATATTAAGATAAAGAATCCAGCCATGTTAATGCCTATGAGTGATGGTCGTGGTAATGCAGTACAAATGGGTATGGCTCCTTGGATGCCTTTTAGTGAGCAGAAGGAGTTTGAAATTCCTAGAGATTGGTTGGTGGTGATGTCAGATGTTGTAAAAGATATAGCTAATAATTATAATCAGATATTCGGTTCAGGCATAGTGGTGCCTGATGTAAAAGTTGATACAAAGACTTTACTTAACGGCTAGAATGTGTTATAATTATTACTATGAGCGATTTTTATATTAATGTAATTCAACACGGCAATCAGCTTTTAGTTCGTGAATTTGATAATGGTAAGCGGGTAAATCGTAGAGTCACTTTTGAACCTACTTTGTATGTAGAGTCTCGTAAAAATTCTAAGTGGAAAACTTTAGAAGGTAAGTATGTAGAGCCTGTTAGATTTAAATCTATACGGGACGCTAAAGATTTTCTAAATATGCATCAGGGTAATCCTGAGTTAGTTCATGGGTTAGATTCATTTCAATATGTTTATATAGGAGAGAAGTATCCTGATTTTGTTAATTGGGATATGAATAAGCTATTGCTTATAACTCTTGATATAGAGGTGGAAAGTGAAAATGGTTTTCCAGATGCCCAGAAGGCAGAAGAAAAACTATTATGTATAACTGTCAAAAATCATTCCAATAAAGCTATCATTGTGTGGGGTATTGGACCTTATGAAAATGATACGGTAAAATATATTGAATGTACTGATGAAGTAGACTTAATAAAAAAGTTTATTCATTTTTGGCATAAGACTCAGCCTGATGTTATCACTGGATGGAATGTTCAGTTTTTTGATATACCATATCTCTGTAATCGTATTATAAGATTGCTTGGGGAGAAGGAGTTAAAAAAATTATCCCCGTGGGGTATCGTTAAAGATGATACAGTAAAACAAACACAGTTTGGTAAGTCTCAACAAAAATATAATTTGTTAGGGGTATCTATCTTAGATTATCTTGATCTGTATCGTAAGTTTACCTATGTTAATAGAGAATCATATCGGTTAGATTATATAGCAGAGGTAGAGTTGGGTGAGAAAAAAGATGAGAACCCATATGAAACATTTAAAGAATGGTATACAAAAGATTATAAATCATTTGTAGATTATAATATTAAAGATGTAGAGTTGGTTGACAGACTAGAAGATAGAATGAAGTTGATTGAGTTATGTATGACTCTAGCTTATGAAGCCAAAGTAAATTTGATTGATGTTTATTCTCCTATCCGAGTGTGGGATGTATTGATATATAATTTTTTAAAAGAAAAGAATATAGTTATACCACGAAAGAAAGTATCTAAAAAAGATGATAAGTATGAAGGGGCATATGTAAAGGATCCACAAACAGGCTTACACAATTGGGTTATGTCATTTGACTTGAACAGTTTGTATCCACATCTGATTATGCAGTATAACATTTCGCCAGAGACAGTAGCCGTTGAGGGTAATGGTGAGGTGTCTGTTAATAAGATGTTAAGTCAAGAAGTTTCTCTTCCTGAAGATGGTCATACGGTGACACCAAACGGTGCTCGATTTAGAACTGATGCCCAAGGCTTTCTTCCAAATATGATGGAGACTATGTATAATGATCGAGTGAAGTTTAAGAAGTGGTCATTAGAAGCTACACAGAAATTTGAAGATACGAAAGATAAACGATATCTAAATGAGATATCAAAGTTTAATAATATTCAGATGGCAAGAAAGATTGCTTTGAATAGTGCGTATGGTGCAATTGGTAATCAGTACTTCAGATATTATGATAGGAGAATTGCAACAGCAGTAACAACATCTGGTCAGTTAAGTATCAGATGGATAGAGAATAAGGTAAATGAATATCTTAATAAACTTTTAGATACTACAGATAAAGATTATATTATAGCATCAGATACAGATTCAATTTATGTTAGATTTGATGAGTTAGTTTCTAAACTTAACCCTAAGAATCCTGTAGACTTTTTAGATAAGGTGGCTAAAGAAAAGATTGAACCGTACATCACCAAGTGTTATGAGGAATTGGCTGATTATGTAAACGCATATCAACAGAAGATGGAGATGGCAAGAGAAGTCATTGCAGATAAGGGTATCTGGACTGCAAAGAAAAGATATATTTTAAATGTATATGATAGTGAAGGTGTCCGGTATGCAGAACCACAGATTAAGGTGATGGGTATAGAGGCAGTCAAGTCATCTACTCCAGCCCCATGTCGAGAGATGATTAAGTCAGCGTTAAAGATTATTATTAATGAAGATGAAACATCTTTAAACACTTTCATTCAATCATTCCGTAAGAACTTTATGAAGTTACCACCGGAGAGTATTGCATATCCTAGATCGTGTAATAATTTAAAAACGTATTATAATTCATCAACCATATTTAGTAAGGGCACCCCAATGCACGTTAAGGGGGCTCTGGTATATAATTATATTCTACAACGAGATAAATTGACACATAAGTATCCTCTTATACAAGAGGGTGATAAGATAAAGTTTTTAGAGATTAGGACACCTAATTCATATCAGTCGAATGTTATATCATTTATGACGAGGCTCCCTAAAGAATTTGACTTGCATAATATGATAAACTATGATATAATGTTCGATAAGAGTTTTGTTGAGCCCTTGACGTTTATATTGGAACAGATTGGGTGGAATGTAGATCGTAGCTATGGAACAGCTACAACATTGGAGCATTTGTTCGCATGAATCAGGAACTATATGATTATTTGGCTAGCCATTATTTTTATTTGAATGAAGGAGAGTTCCGACACTGTACCGAGAAGTATGGTAAAGAAGAATTTAGATGGACCATAGCGGAGTATGTAGCTAATGAACGACCACCATTTCCTTTTCGGGAAATGCAGTATAGTGATATGGTAGATAGTTTTCAAAAACTTCAGAAGGCAGACTATGCTAATTTCATTACACCAAGAGATCAGATAACTAATGATGTTATAGAAAAGTATGATGATTATAAGTATGAGTTTCAAACTTGTGGTCAAGGGCTTATAGATACCCCATCAACATTTAATGGGTGTAGTGATTACTTTATGAACCATTTACGTTTAGCCTGTGGGTCTTATAGTTATATGGCGCCTGCTCAGGTGTGGGAACAAGGTACACCCAAACAAATCTGGTCATCTATAGGTGGACTATGGCGAGGGGTAAACAGTACAAAAGATTTAAGTGAAAAGAGTGTGATGGAAGTCCTACGTTTAGGTACATATATTGCAACACAATTCAAACCTATCGTTGCAAAAACTATTTACAACATGACAGATGCCAAGACAGTATTAGATACGTCTATGGGTTGGGGTGATAGACTCGCTGGTTTCTATGCATCAAACGCAACACATTATATTGGTTGTGATCCTAATCCATATACGTTTGATATATACTCTCAAATGATTAGAGAGTATAATAAATTAGCGCCAGGTAAGACCACACAAATATACAGATGTGGTGCAGAAGATTTGCCGTGGGATAGTATTGAGAATGTAGATTGTGCATTTACAAGTCCACCTTATTTTAGTACAGAACAATATAATAAAGGTGGTCAATTTGAAGAAGATCAATCATGGGCCAAGTTTAATGAGTATGAGAAATGGAGAGATAATTTTTATCTTCCAGTGGCACTAAATAGTTTTAATGCTTTAAGCGAGAATGGATTTTTGATGGTCAATATTATGGATCCAAAAATTAAAGGCACACGTTATCGTTCAAGCGATGAGTTGGTTGATAGCTTACAGCCTCATTTCTTAGGACAGATTGGTATGAGAATCATGCAACGTCCACAAGGTAAGAATAAATTTAAAACGAAAGAAGAACTGATTGAGTTTATGAACAAACTCTATATAGAAAACGTGTGGTGCTTTGGTAAAGATAAAGTATTTGATTTGTTTCGCCATAAACGGAGGGCGACTCTGGAAGGTCTGTTCCAGTAGGAGGTACAACAAATTATGTTAAGAGCTTTTTATAGAAGTAAGAAGTGGGCTCTATGGGCTTATGGTGGTGGAGCTACATTGATTGCCTCGTTATGGATACAAGTACAGATTACAGTAGCCATAAACACTTGGTACGGTGGGTTCTATAACCTACTACAAACAGCAGCAGAGTATAAAGATAAACAAGCAGAAGGTATTGCTTTGTTTTATGATAAGTTAATTAGTATATCATATGTTACTAGTGGGTTTGAAGGAGAGCCATCGTTTGCAGTACTCGCATTCCCTTATGTATTATTGGCTGTAGCGACAGGTTGGTTCACTAGAATTTATGGACTACGATGGCGTCAAGCGATGACGTTTGATTATATTCCAAGATGGAGAACGGTAGAGGAAGAAATAGAAGGTGCATCTCAACGTATACAGGAAGACTGTAATAGGTTTGCTAGAATTGTAGAGTCATTAGGTTTACAAGTAGTCAGAGCTGTGATGACACTAGTGGCATTCATACCAGTACTATGGGCATTGAGTGAGCACGTTACAATTCCATTCTTCAGTCAAATTCCAGGCTCGTTAGTGTGGGTAACACTTGCTGTATCTGTAGGTGGTTTAATAATCTCATGGTTTGTGGGTTGGAAACTGCCAGGCCTTGAGTATAACAATCAGAAAGTAGAAGCGGCGTTTAGAAAAGATTTAGTATTAGGTGAAGATGATAAGATTAACTATGCACAGCCTGAAACATTAGGTGAACTGTTTACTGGTATTAGATATAATTATCATAGATTGTATTTACACTATGGTTACTTTGATACTTGGATGATTACCTATGACCAGTTCATGGTTATAGTTCCATATCTTATTATGGGACCGAGTCTATTTACTGGTGCAATAATGTTAGGTATATTGGTACAGGTATCTAATGCGTTCAGTCGAGTACATGGCGGGTTCGCTTTGTTCTTACATAACTGGACAACGATTACAGAGCTGAGAAGTATTTGGAAACGTCTACATGAGTTTGAAAAGAATTTAGAAAAATATGAAGTTAAATAATGCTTTTGGCTGTATACGAAAATAAACGATATAAAACTATAAATGTTCCTCTCTCTCGTAAGGATGAAATTCAAAAGATGCTGAGGGAGAGGAACATTAGATGGTACACAATGAGCTGGAGTGAAGGAGAAATAGAAGATGTCAAACTTCTTGAAGAACGTAATTAAGGAAACAGGAAATGAATATGGTACAATTGTTAGTGACGGTCTTGCTACTGCTGATGTGTCTGGCTATGTCGATACTGGGAGCTATATTTTTAATGCTCTTTGTTCCGGTAGCCTTTATGGTGGGCTACCTCAGAATAAGATTACCGCAATCGCAGGAGAGTCAGCAACAGGAAAGACGTTTTTTGTCTTAGGTGTTTGTAAAGCATTTTTAGAGGACAACCCTGATGGTAATGTAGTTTTCTTTGAGAGTGAATCTGCTATTAGTAAGGACATGATTGAGAGTCGTGGCATTGATTCTTCTCGTATGGTAATACTACCCGTTACCACGGTACAAGAGTTTCGTTATCAATCTATATCTGTATTAGAAGCCTATGAAAATGATGAAGATAGACCTCCTCTGTTGATGTGTCTTGATAGTCTTGGGATGCTTTCTACCACAAAAGAGATTGAAGATACAGAAGCTGGTAAAGAAACTAGAGACATGACACGATCTCAAATTGTGAAGGCAACATTTCGTGTGCTGACTTTGAAGTTAGGTAAACTTGGTGTGCCTTTGATTATGACCAATCACACTTATGATGTTATTGGTTCAATGTTTCCACAGAAAGAAATGGGTGGTGGTTCTGGACTCAAGTATGCTGCATCAACAATCATCTATTTGTCAAAGAAGAAAGATAAAGACGGTACAGAGGTCGTAGGCAACATCATTCATTGTAAGACATACAAATCTAGACTTACAAAAGAGAACCAGATGGTAGACGTTAGGTTGTCTTACACGAAGGGTTTAGACAGACATTATGGACTATTAGAGTTGGCAGTAGAAGCTGACATCTTTAAGTCAGTATCTACTCGTATAGAGTTGCCTGATGGTACAAAAACATTTGGTAAGACTATTAACAATGATCCCGAAAAATATTATACTGAAGAAGTAATGGAGAAGTTGAATGAGTTTGCCAAAGAAAAATTTAGTTATGGATAATCTTATCAGAGTTTATGATGATGTTATTGATGAAGAATCTTGCCTTAAACTTATAAAGAAGTTTGAGGAATTTGAAGATTATTTTGAAAACGTCGATGTTAATGATGGTGATAATGCTATATCGTTTAAGCAGCTTCAACTGATAAACCATGAAGAATGGAAGTCTGTACAGCAGGGGATGTTAGAGTTGTTTCAAGAAAATATTGTGCGGTATAAAATTGATTGCAGTATAAAAGATAAACAATGGCCTGGTGAATATGGTTACGAGGCTATAAGAATGAAAAGGTATCTTAATAATGATACCGATAGATTTGATCCTCATGTTGATGTGTTGAACTATGAAACATCTAGGAGATTTTTAGCCTTCTTCATTTATCTTAATGATGTTGAGGAGGGGGGTGAAACTAAATTTTTAAATTTTTATAAGCCAGGAACTTATATACCTTTAACTGTTACACCACAAAGAGGACGATTGTTAATGTTTCCTCCTTTATGGCCGTGGTATCATGCAGGATTGAAACCATTGTCAGGAAAGAAATATCTTATACATTCGTATTGTCATTATGCCTAAATCATTTCCAAGTTATCATTACGTTACTCATAAAAATACTGAAGAACAAGCCTATCGAATTAATGAGGGGAAGTATTCTGGTATAGTATGGATATATGATAACGTAAAATTTCCACTTTATAATGATGAGGGTGAAGTGGCGTCATTAGAAGAAGCAGAACAAATTCCCTTGACATTTGATGTAGAAGTGTTGTATAATCCTACAGACCAAGATTTAAACACCGAGGAGTTCCAGCGAACTATGGGTGATATCTTAATGAACATTATTGACGAAAGTTTACAGCATGACCAAATTGAATTTAGAACAGACGATTCTTTGTAATCTTATTAGTAACTCTGATTATACCAGAAAAGTAATTCCGTATCTTAAAGAGGAGTATTTCCAAGACACTACACAGCGGGTGGTATTTAAAACCATCGCTTTGTTTGTAGACAGGTATAAATCTCCACCAGAAGATAGGGAAATTATAAAATTAGATTTACAGAAAGCTAGTTTAAATGAAGAACAATATCATAAGGCTCAAGAATATGTTGATGAGTTATACGGCGACATATCTGAAGAGCAGATGGAGTGGTTGATAGATGAAACAGAGAAGTGGTGTAAGGACAGGGCCATCTATAATGCTATTCTTAGTGGTATTCATATCATAGATGGTAAGTCTAAAGATCAAACACCAGATTCTATTCCAGAAATATTAACTGATGCATTGTCGGTATCTTTTGATACACACATTGGCCATGACTATATGGAACAGTATGATGAGCGGTATGATTATTACCATGAAGTTGAAGAAAAGATCCCATTTGATTTAGACTTCTTTAATAAAATAACCAAAGGTGGTTTACCAAACAAGACATTAAATGTTTGTCTTGCTGGTACAGGTGTGGGTAAATCATTATTCATGTGTCATGTGGCAGCATCAACTTTGATGCAGGGTAAAGATGTATTGTATATCACAATGGAGATGGCAGAGAAAAAGATTGCAGAACGTATTGATGCAAACTTGATGAACATATCTCTGACAGATTTACATGATCTTCCCAGACGTATGTATGAAAGTAGAATAGAAAAGATACAAAAGAAAACTCAAGGTAAACTTATCATTAAAGAGTATCCAACTGCATCAGCTCATTGTGGACATTTTAGAGCATTGCATAATGAATTATTATTGAAGAAATCTTTTAGACCAGATATAATCTTTGTTGATTATTTAAACATCTGTGCATCACAAAGATTTAGATATGGTAGTAATGTAAACTCGTACACATATATCAAAGGTATTGCGGAGGAGATGAGAGGTTTAGCTGTTGAATTGAATGTTCCATTTGTATCTGCAACACAGACCACACGGCAGGGGTTTACATCAACTGATATAGGACTTGAAGATACATCTGAATCGTTTGGTTTGCCAGCAACTGCTGACTTAATGTTTGCATTGATTTCAACTGAGGAGTTAGAGGGGTTGAATCAGATGCTGGTTAAACAATTAAAGAATCGTTATAACGATCCAACAGTGAATAAGAGATTCATTATAGGGGTGGAAAGAGCCAAGATGAAACTGTATGATGTATCACAATCAGCTCAACAAGACTTGGTGGATACAGGTCAAGAAGATACAGATATGGCTGAAGTGGAGGATAGGTTTAAAGATTTTAAAGTTTAATGTAGCATAAATATTAGCATGGAATCTTTAAAAGAATATTACTTACTCACTGAGGACACAACAGCATCAACATACTTTGAGGGTGTGATAATTGACTGTTGGAATCTGCGTAATTTGAGCGAGGCTCAATTTAAAAAGAAAATTTTAGTACAGACTAATGTAAAGAAGTTCATTGCTGTTGCAGACAAACAATGGACCGCAGTCTTTCCTTATAAGAGAGCCAACAACCAAAGAGATAAGAAGGCTACGGCTGCTCTTAAACAATCCTTCTGGCATTTCGCCCAGCTCTGCAAACAAAAAATTAAATCTGGTGGTAAGGCTGGACCTGCGGGTCAGTCTTATCCTGGGGTGTCTCCATTTTGGAAAGAAGAAACAGGTAAGGGGAAAGACACATCTAAAGCTGATATAGTTATTGGTAAAGATCAAGTATCAGTTAAAGGTCCTAAGGCACTGTTGATGTCAGGTGAACAGAAAGAGTCACGGGCTACAGTTCTTTCTGCATTGAAACAGTCTGGTGGACAGAGCAAACTAAAGAAAGAATTAATTGGTTATGTGGATAGTTTTGTAACTTCAACCAGAACAGTAGGGGCACAGTATACTTCAGATGCATTAAGAAAGGCCGACCCGAAAGAGTTAAAGTCTGGTGATAAATCATTACTGCAACAGAAGAAGATTGCCACGATGGCAGAAGGGAATGCTGCTGCACGAAAAATACTTGACGATCAAGAGAAGTTAAAGGGTAGTATAGAAGCTGGTTTTCAACGGGCATTTAATAATAAGGCAGTTGGTTTAGGATTTGCATGGGAGTCCATGACTGGCTGGGAGAAGTTTGGTGGTTTGACCTTTGATGATCCAGGTGATGATGTTGGTAGAGCCAATGTAATGTTAGCCTGGGATTATTCTATGAACGCTTTACAGTATCATAAGATTAAACAAACAGGACCTTACACATCTAAAGTGGCTAAAGAAATGAAGATGACAGCCAATATGAAAAGTGGATCCTATTCTAAAGTAGTAGATGGTAAGAAACAAAAGTTAGGCTATTCATTTTACCAGACTGTACGATTGACTGTAAGTACTGCATTTAAAAAGACTGATGAATTAAAAGAAGCCTACTTTGATGCAGTAGAAAAACAACAGAACTTACTGATGGAAGGTGAGATCAGTGAGGCTAAGATGAAAGCTGTACTCCAAAAGATGTGGGATTGGTTTACCACCAGAGTTAAGAAGATATGGAATTGGGTGATGGTGGAGATCAGTAAACTTAAAGCTGCTATAGTAGAACTATTTGATGAGGGTGTTCAGTTTGTGATGAACGCTTTTGAAACTGATGTATATGTGAGAGTGAACACTACTGTTAGGACTCTCTGATGGCATCCTTAGCCAGCACTACTACAGGACATTTAGCCAAATATATTGCTCCTACAGTAGCTATGGTCGATGAATCTATGAAAGGAAGTAAAAGATTAAAAACTACTATTAAGGCTAATAATGTATTAGTAAAAAATAATGCAGTTAATAAAAAAGTGTTAAAGGATTGGCAAACATTAGCTGCTAGTCAGGGAACAGAAAAACAAGCTAAAGATTTAGTATTAGAAACTGATAAAGGAGATGTGAAATTTGGACAGCTGACTAAACCAACAGTAAATATAAACTTTGGTGACATGGCAGAGGGTATGTTGGCAGCAGCAATTACCGCTCGTTTTGTAAATAAGAATAGAGATATAACTACCGATGATGTTTTTGATATCTTAAAAACATTTAAGAAAAAAACAAAAGGTGGTTCTACACCTCCTGGAAAGAAAGGATTATTTGGTGAAGTAACATTTAAATCTGAAAATGCTAACCCAAAGATAATTGATGATGTTGTTCTTATAATCTCATTGGCAGAAGTTAATATGAATGGGTTGTTAGATCCGAAAAATAAACCAAGTCTTATGGGGTTAGCAAAATCTGCTGTGGCTTATGCAAACGGTACAATAGTTAGTGCTAATGGTAAACTCATCTATGAAAATAATATCTACAATAAGATTAATGTGGTGGCAGATGGATTGGGTGGGCAGACCACCACTAAGGTAGATTTATATGTAGAGATAGGAACAAAGAAAAAGGCACCAGTTAGGGTGAACATTAACTTGTCATTAAAAGCTGGTAGTGTAAAACAGTTTGGTCAGGTGGGTGGCATAGAGTATGAAAAACAAGTTAGACTATGGAAGATGTTATTAAATTATGAGTCAGTAGTAGCCACAATAAAGGATGAATACGAACAATTTTTAGAGGATGATTCTCCGGTTGAAGCCGTTTCTTTAGCTTATAATACAGTAATGAATCAATTAAAAACAGATTTATATAGTTCAAGAAAGAAGAAAAAAATAATGCAATCTTTAGCTGATGGTATTACAGATTTTGCAACTTCGGGAGAAGAAGGGGTAACTTTAGTACAGTTAAATAAAGAAGATGCTAAGATATATGATTTTAGTGATCTACAAGAACAATTAAATAGAGAAGAATTTGATGTTAGAATGGAATGGCAGACTGGTCTTGGTGGTAGAACACCTAAAATGATAATCTTTAAGAGGTCAACTCTAGAGGGTGATGCTGATGCTGATGATGATCTTTTACAGATAAGAGTTAAGACTGAAAAGGCAGGAACTTATTTTAGAAATTATGTAGAGAAAGGTAGACATTTGGGAAATCTAATTTCTTCTTATGCTGGTCAGCCGGGGGAAACTCCTTAATATTATAATATTAGTATATTATAATGCAGATGTTGACAACACTATCCAGATATGATATAATAATAGAACGATGAAAAAACTATCTACATTCCTAACCGAAGATAAGAATACCCACCTTGAGCATCTTGAGGATGATATTCTGAATAATGGCATGGCCGGTGGTCAGAACGCCATTAACTTCCTATCTTCCCTGTCTGATATGTTACAGGGTAACGTCAAACGTCCTATGAATGTAACAGTCAAATGGGATGGGGCGCCTGCAATCTTTGCTGGTACGAACCCAGAGAACGGCAAGTTTTTTGTTGGCTCTAAATCTATCTTTAATAAGACACCAAAGATAAACTACACTGTGGCAGATGTTAAGAAGAATCATGGTGGTGGTTTGGCAGATAAACTTATCGTAGCCCTCAAGACTTTCCCTGCTCTAGGCATTCCTGGTATCTGGCAGGGTGATCTGTTATATACTGACGATGATTTAGGCCGTGAGAATCTTGATGGTGATAAGATGATTGTCTTTACACCTAACACCATCACCTATGCAATACCGGATAACAGTGTACTAGGTGAGAAAATAAAGAAATCTAAAATTGGTGTAGTATGGCACACCACTTACAGTGGATCCACAATGGCGGATTTGAAAGCCAAGTTTGGAGCCAACGCTAAGAAATTAAATAACACACGAGCAGTGTGGTCAACAGATGCTACATTCAGAGATGCATCTGGTAACGTGACGTTTACTGCCGCTGAAGCTGCACAGTTTCAGAAGATACTAAACATGGCTGGTGGTTCATTAAAGAAAGCCTCATCTTATTTAAGAGTGGTGACACAAGACAAGAATGAGTTTGCCTTGAGTACTCGACTGAAAATCTTTTTGAACTCTTACATAAGAGGTGGTGAAAAGATTACTGACACCAAGAAAGTAGTGGCTCGTTTTGAAACATACTATGCAGATGTCTTACAGAAGAAAATAGATTCTGTCAAGTCACCCGCTGGTAAAAAGAAATGGAAGTTACAGAAAGAAGCTGGTATGAAAGAGTACCAGAAGAATAAAAATGCATTGTATTTTGTGATTGCAACATACATCACACTACAGACTGCAAAGACTGTGGTAATTAGAAAGTTAGAAAGAGCCAAAAGTATTGGCACCTTCTTACGAACACCTACTGGTTTTAAAGTAACTGCACCCGAAGGGTTTGTTGCAATTGACCATGTGGGTAAGGCACTGAAACTAGTAGACAGAATGGAATTCAGTAGGGCAAACTTTACTGCTGATAAGAACTGGACATGAGAAGTTTAAAAACATATTTACACGAAGCTGAAGCCGTCAAGTTAATGCTTTTAGGCGGTCCTGGTTCAGGCAAGTCTACCTATTCAGAATATATATCAAAACATTTTGATATACCACATATCTATCCGGGTGATATGCTGAGAAAGTCAGCTGCTCCAGAGGTGAAGGCTCTTATATCAAAGGGTGAATTTGCACCGTTAGATGTGGTAGTCAAATTAATTAAACAAGAGATTGCAAAGGCGCCTAATGGTTATATACTAGATGGTTTCCCACGTAATCTAGAACAGTTAAAGGAGATGCAAGCTGCGAACATTGAAGTAAATAGAGTAGTCTATTTAAATGTGAGTGATGCCGAAGTCATCCGACGATTGACATCCAGGGGTCGTGCAGATGATACACCAGACATTATTAAGAACAGATTAAAGGTGTATGATCGTGAGACAGGACCAGTTGTCGATTATTATAAAGGTAAGAAAGAATTTTATAGTATAAAAGCTGAAGGAGATACTCCTGAGAATACTGCTAAAAAAATTATAAAGGATATAAAGGAATGAAACCTAATCTAAAATTAGTAGAAGCCAGAGGTGATGATATTACATTTACCTTTGGTCGATTTAATCCACCCACTATAGGGCATGAGAAACTTATGGATGCTACCAAACAGGCAGCAACTAGAGAGTATCGGGTGTATGCTAGTAAGACACAAGACGCTAAAAAGAATCCACTTGACTATGAAAAGAAAGTTAGGTGGATGAAAAAAATGTTTCCTAACCATAAAGCCAAGATAATGAGTGGTGGTAATTATAAAACTGCCTTAGATGTGGCAGTAAAATTATACGATGAAGGATTTTATCACCTTACTATGGTCGTAGGATCTGATAGAGTTAATGAGTTTAAGAGGTTGCTGAGAAAATATAATGGTGTGCAATCTACACACGGGCTTTATGATTTCAAGACGATTAATGTAAAGAGTGCAGGGGAAAGAGACCCTGATGCGGAAGGTGTTGCTGGTATGTCTGCCTCTAAGATGAGAAAAGCTGCAATGGATAATGATTTTAAATCCTTTACACAAGGGCTACCACCTAGATTTAAAGATGGTAAAAAATTATTTAGTGATGTAAAGAAAGAAATGCCGATTAAAGAATTTATAGAATGGGATGTTGATCTAGAGGAGGCATCTATAATGGCGGTGTTGGGTAAAAAATTATTCAATAAAGAGTATATTTCTGCTGTAAAAATGTATAAAGACTTCTTAAAACGTGGTGATAAGCCCGCTGCGGCACTACATAGGGCTGCCACCACCCATCGTCATGTAAGTGTGAAAGAATTACAGAAGGTTATTGATGCATTGCCAGCTATATAGAATTAGAATATTATAAATAATAAAAAGAATAATATATTATGCCGAGTAGGTGAAGTTCTAAAACCGAAAAGAGAGAGGAAATAAAAATGACAGATCCGACGAGTAGACATAAGCCCTATCGAACAGGGGCTCGTCCTTCAACTACCGCAGCAAAAGCTAATGTTCATATGTCAAGTGGTGGTTGGATAAGAACAATTACAGCCACAGATTATGCATGGGCTGGTAATGATAACACAGACTCTGACCCAGAAGTTCTAGTAGCCTTTAGAGGTTCAGGTTCACTTCAAGGTTGGTATGCTCATACTTACTGGGCTAACACAGTTGCTATTAGTCAAGCCACACCGGCAGCTATTGACCTTCATGTACATTTTAGTGAGAATGTAACTGTTACTGGTAATCCAACTATGACAATTACTAACGATCAAGGTGGTACTGGAGGTGGTGGTACAGCCGCAACAGTGGTTTGTACTTGGGTATCTCATTACAATTCAATTGAACATATTGGCCTATTCAGGTCAGCTGTGCCTTCGGCTAACCATCTTAAAGAAGGTGATGTACTACATCTTGGCGCTAATGCATTGGCTTTGGCGGGTGGTACTATTAAAGATAAAGGTACAAGTACCAATACTCTTATAAGTGCTTTGGCAGACGTTGGCTATCATGGTGGTGTAAACAGAGGTGGTGATATTGCTGCTGATGGTAGTACTATTGAATTGGGTGGTCCAAGAGCGATAGTATTGGCTTAATAAGATAATTTAAATTGATCCAGGACGCTGCGTGTGTGCCTGGAGTAGCATTCCCGAAAGGGTTTATAGGAGAACAAAATGGCTGATAAAAAAGTAACAGCTTTAACAGACATCGGTACTGGTATTGCAGCCGCTGATGTATGGATGGTTATTGATGATGTAGCCACCACACCAACTAATAAGAAGATGACCGTATCTAATTTTACGGGCTATCTTCCATCGTATCTTGGGTTTTCCCAGGCACCTAATGCAGTAACGAGTGCATCTACAGTAGTGGATGTTACTAGTGCTATTACTACGATTGCTACTGGCGCTGGTGCGCTGGCACTTTCGTTGGCCAATGGTACATCTGATGGACAGTTGAAATTCATCAGCATGATTACTGATGGTGGTGGTACGGCAACTATAACGCCCGCCACTCTATTAGGTTATTCAACTATAGCTTTAGCTGATGTTGGTGATGCTTGTACACTACTTTATTTAAATGCAACAAGTGGTTGGACAGTAGTATCAAATCAAGGATGTGTATTAGCGTAAAATAAAAGGTAATTATATTATGATTAGTAAAGAAGTGATTGAAGAAAGAAAACAAACAATAGTAAATGATATAGACAAGTTAGAAAAAACGATTGCAGAAGTTGGAAAGCAGCAAGAACAGATGCAAGCTAATATGTTTGCACTTCATGGTGCTCTCCAACAATGCGATCAGTTTCTAGAATCATTTAAGGAGAATGAAGAAGATGGCTGAAGAAGTAATTAGATATGGAGCTGGAGGGATGCCTTATAAAGGTAACGTCGGTCCACACAGCACACAAGATGCGCCTGTAGTGGAAGAAGCTCCGGCAGAGCCTGAAGTAAAAGTAGAAGTAGAGGTAGTTGAAGATGATACTCCTTTAACAGACGAGGAAGTTGTCGTAAAAGCTACAGGTAATGCAAAATGAAAAATTTTAACCAATTTATATCAGAAGCCCCAACAGGCTTATGGCATCAAACGCCAGTAACACATAATCAATCCGATCCGGTTGATATTGCTAATCCTACAGTATTGAAGCGTGTAAATGCTTTTGTGGGCTCTATTGCAGATCGTGAGTATCTTATTCCCGAGTCTGCTATAGGTCAACTGAGAAATTTTATGATGAGAATTGGTTTGCAATTTCCAAACACTCCTCTCCCTGAGGGTGCGGGTACGATTTCTTATCCGCTTAGTCAGTGGGGTGGAAGGTTTGGTAAGGATTTAGACACACCTTATGATGAGTTTGTGAATGACGATGGTATAACAGATCGAGTTCCAGGAGGGTTAAGTCTAGAAATTAAGACAGAAGCAGTTGCCAATGGTAGCTGGAAAGTATATGCGGCGATAAAATAATTATAATATGTATGAAAAGATTACTGTTGCAAACTGGGTTATGTTTGCAATGCGACATTATGATAATCCCCAAAGTGAGGGGGAAGAGGAGTTTTACGAGGACATTAAAAGATTTAAGTACCTCAAACGACTCTTTAAAAAATATTATCAAACAGGCGATCTCAAAGAGAGATTAATCTTGAATCATATGATTATTTTATCTAATGTATTTGGTGTACAGGCTGCTAGTACTTTATTGATATTTAAAATAGAACAGGATTATTGGCCAGCTATGGTAGCCTTTATGAGACTTTTAAATATGATACCGGAAACTGAACTAACTGAAATAGAAATGGACGATTATGTATGGAGTACTCTGAAAAAGAATATTTAATAGAAGGGACTGCCATAGATTTGTTTGTGGCCTATAGATTCCTCAGAATACTTACGACTCCATGGGAAGATCAAGACGCATTTAAACTTGGTATCATAGATAAAGATGGTAAACTTCTACGAAGAAAAAATACTTTAAAAACTCAGGAGGAAAAACAGTCTTTCACTCTGTTGCATAGACTCGTCTTTAACTTAAAGCGGATTCTACATAAGATTCCCGGAGTAAGAACAAAGATTGGTACATATGCTACCGCACTCTTTCTATTAAAACAACATTTCGCTGACCAAGTGGATGAGGAAGACATGATTGAGAATGCTTTTACTGCATGGTTACTCAAACATGGGTATGCAACTGAAGAAGAATTGGGTGAAGAAGTAATGGGGCTGGGAGCTGTCTTAGAAAAAGGATCGTATAAATTAAACCAAGATATTTTTGCTGGAAACGAGGGTGAGATTAAAGGTAAGAAAGGTGACACTGTTATTGCCTTTGCAGATACCACACCAGATGATACAGTACTAGGACAAGAAATATTTAAAGTGGTACATCAGAAATCAAAGAGTGAAATCTATGTATCACTAGAAGATTTAGATGAAAAATGAAAACTTTAAAAGAAGCGATCATTGATCTACCACGAAAGACATACGCAAAGAATATATTTGATAAGGCAGCCACAAATAATCCAAAACTTAAACCAGAAGTAATAACATTTATAGACAAGGGACTAAAAGAATTTGAAAAGATTGCACCGATCATAGACTATCAGTTGATTGGTAGTATACTGACACATAGATATAGAAAGGATGCAGACTTAGATATAAACGTGTGGTTTGATACAGAAGATCACCCGACAGAACCATTACATTTAAAATTAAGGAAGAAGGCAGCAGAATTAAACGGGAAGGATGTCCCAGGAACAGAACATCCAGTAAATTACTTTGCAGTTATTACTAAGGAATATTTTGAAAGAGCTGGAGAGATGGCAGATGCTACTTTCAATATCAAAAAGAATAAGCTGGAGAAACACGCAGAAGAAAAGGCGTTTGATATTGAAAAGTATCTGGATGAATTCAATTCAGAAGTAAATAAGTTTGATCTACTTAAAGGAGAACTAGAAAGAGATTTAATAGACTACAAAGAATTATCAGAGTTAGATGCTGATGAGGTAGCCGAATTAAAATCTAGACTACAAAGTAAACTAGAAGAAATAGAAAAAGATGCTAATGATTTGGTAGATATGTATACCACCACTAAAGAGGAAAGACGTAAGGCATTTGAAACACCAATGACGCCTGACCAGATTGCTAAGTGGGGTGAACAGCAAAGACTACCAAGAAATGTAGTATATAAGATGTTAGAAAAATATTACTATCTAGATTTTTTACATAAAGTAGAAGAAATTGTAGGTGATGATGAGAAAATAGATGACACAGAAATGAAAACACTATTAAAGTACTTAGAAAAAAAATAATAATAAAGGTAAATAAGTATGATGAACGGATGGGCAATACCCGCAGTCGGGATATTTATAGTAACACAAGCAGCCGCTGCGGTATGGTGGGCTTCTGGTACTGATGTACAGGTCAAAGGTAATACTACTGCCATTGAACAGGTAATAGAAAATGAAAAACAGATTGCTGTTATTCAAGTACAACAAGCAGAGATCGTCAAAGATGTTGGTGAAATCAAAGATGATACTAGAAAGATTTTAGAGAAATTAAATAAGAATGACTGACA
>VTLG01005952.1_pt1 | contig 30197 bp, 52 predicted proteins | sample 4694571 | NCBI WGS metagenome assembly VTLG01 (sample SAMN12604809, study PRJNA352737) | marine metagenome | biome: ENVO:00000447; feature: ENVO:00000209|ENVO:00000569|ENVO:01000036; material: ENVO:00002151; isolation source: viral sequences binned using virsorter ...
AATATGGAAAACTTACAAACGGTTTATTAAAAATGAAATGGGATGAAGTTGCTCAAGATTATGACGTATTAGAGTTTGACTATCAATCTCATTATCGTGATGAAATACCAAATAAATTTAATGCCGATGTTTTGTGGGTATATGCTTTAGATATTAAAAGTGGGGTTGTGCTAAATACTAGTGCCGTCAAAAACCAAAAATTAATCGCCTCTAGAACAGACAAATCAAAAACAGTACCCCTTAGAGGATATGATGATAAAACATATGAACTCTATGATTGGAAAAAAAATCATCACCTAAATACACTCCCCGAATTTTAAATAAAAGCCCCACTTGCAATATATTCGTGGGATGAAGCGCATCTCTTGCAATACCCGTCTTGCTTCATCTCACTCATCTCATATTCATCTCACTGGCTAAACGCTGCACTGAGCCTTCATATCTCATATCTCACCATCTCATTCAAAAATAGAAGGGGAGGGGGTACTAGGGGTATTTTACACACACACACATGAGTGAGATATATGAGATATGAGATATATATATTAAAAACATTAAAAACAATATAAAAAATAAAGATTTTATATAAATTTCTAAGTGAGATATAAATGAGATATATGAGATGAATAATTTCCTAACAATATAATATATAATATATAATATAATATAACTATATTAATATAATACTATTATATAATATACAAACCCATTTCTTACCCAATAGAAACCTAAGTAAAATGATAACAATATATTGTTCGTATTGAGAGATGTGTATTATATGGTTTGTTTGGTTAAATGCGTTTAAGCATTGGTACTCTCGGAAAATCTTAGCATATGGTAATATGTCTTTGATATTAAACGTAGTGACCCTATCTGTCTAGAGTGTGCTAGGGTAAGATAACAGTATTATAATATTCTCCAAATAAATTATCAACTCTTTTTTAGACCAATTCCACAAAGAATGTTGGTGGTTTTCACCATCGAATCTTTTTATGAATGCCTTTAATTCTGGGATAGTATAATCCTCTAAGGGTTTTGAAAACTCTTTCATTGTTATTACCTTATATCTTATACATTGCTAAGTTCCAAGCATTACCTAATTCGTAATAGTAGCCATATCCTTCTAAAAATTTATCAAACTCATTTTCTAAAGCCCCATATGTTTTATTACACCAGTGTTCATTAAACACACTGTGTAACGGGCCTTCAAATGACATACTAATAGTTTCATCATTAGCATATTTGAAATAGTCTGAGCCTTTAATATCTTTAATTACTTTTTTAGAACCATCATACCAGCAAAAACATTTGTTGTTAAAATATATTCTTACGTCACGAGTTAAACGATTCTTCTTTAACCATGATTCTATTTTTCTAACCATTTCTACTTTTTTCATTTTATTCACCAATCCTTAAACTCTTGAGCCTCATCCTAATTAACCCATCAACTAATTTTAATTCATCTTGTGTTAATTCCATCATCTGATTCATTAAGTCTCTTATTACCTCATCTCTTACTTCTGTCACTTATTCCACCTTTCCATAATAAATTGCATGGCAAATTCTAATTGTAGCATCTCTATCAGATAATACTGTTCTTAATGCTTCCATGTTGAAAGTATCTAATACACCTATTGGCCCACTTCTACCATCTTCTACTTCACCATCAAATCCCATACTAGCCTTTAGTAAAGCATCGAAAACTTCTCTTACTGCTCTACCGCTACCTGTGCCTCTATGTTCTGTCATCATTTCTATGATTCTCGCTTCTGCTTCTTCTGTCATATACCCTCCTAGCAGTTCCCCCTTATAATACTTTCATTGTTCCGTCTTATAGGGTAGTAATGGGGTGTCAAAGATAGTACCATATGGTAGAGTCTTTGTTACCCTATAAAAAAAAATTAAAAAAAAGTGAGATTACCCTATATCAGTTGTCCGATGAGATGATATAGGATAACCCCTAAAGAATAAAATAAAGTGAGATTACCCTATATCAGTTGTCCGATGAGATGATATAGGATAACCCCTAAAGAATAAAATAAAGCAAGCGGGGGAAATTGAACCCTTCTCTTATGCAGTAAGATAAGATAACAGTCATTAAAGGGGTATAGGTGTAATCTTTAATTCTTTTTTTATCTTATTTACTTACTGTTTTATCGAACCTGCCTTGTAAAAAACATCTAAAATACAAGGTTTCGTAACGCCAACAGATAATAACCCTCAACCTAGCCGAAGCCTTTTTGAGTTATTTCTATTTCACACTCGCTTATTTATTATTGAATATGAGGTGTTGGAGTTCGGGCTTTTTCTAGAATTGCCCTCTTGAACTTTGATTGAAATTCGTGCCGAACTTGTTTCGTGCATAGGTTCTGAGTAAATCAACTCAACAGTATTCTTTTTATTTCAGCATGCCTCCATAAATGAACCTCCTGTTTATGTTATTTCCGATAGACGTGTCGTGTCCTGCTAGTAGCGTGAGTATTACACTAGGTTCTTCTCCAACACCCTTGTATGGGATTAGAGTATATATAGGGGTACTCAAAGATATTACCATATGGTTCAGTCTTTGCTACCCTATAAAGTATTATTATCTGATATAATAACTGTTATTACCTCATAGTATTGCTAGTATTAAACCATATAAGGCCAGAATACCAACTAATACATCTTCTACTTCTGGATTCATTTTTTCAACTTCCTACATCTGTTCTTACCATCCCATATCATTACTTGGTATTGTGGTTGGTCTGGTTTAACTCTCCTAAGTGGGAAACTCCTTGCGAAGTCACCTAAATACTCCATAGCCTCATCTTTTGTCTTGAATCTATATTGCCTCCATGCAAATCCATCTGTTCCATATTGATTAAATCTATATGGCCCACTACCACTTACTTGACAGGTTCTATTTTCATCAAATTCCCATTGTTCTTTCATTCTTCTTCCTCTCCTAAGTATTGTTGTGCTTTTTCCTTCCATTCTTCATGTAATTCATATAGTCCTAAAGAATGGGGGTGTAGTCCTTTTAAGTAGTCTTCTCTTGAATAATGTTTTAGATAACCCTCATCATCCAACAAATATGTTAGACTTCTACTATTTCGAGGCATTTCAATAAAGGCGGCAAGCACCTTGTCTCTAAACTCAGTCAACCGCTTGACTTCTTCAAGGAGAAGTGGAGCATCTGCTATGAGTTGTGCATCCACCGAATCCTTCTTCATCCTTACTCCTTTACCCGAATGGATGTAAAGAGGGGTTTTAAGAATCCAATCATCACAATTTTTTGCATAGAAATACTCCCAAGGTGCAGGTGTATGTCCTTCGTATTTGTCTGTGTTAATCATTCAATCACCTTCCCTTCTTCATCTTTGTATAGTCTAAGCGCACCAATATACTCACAACCATTAATGTATAGTGTGACATAGTAGCCTTTGTATTCACTGTTAACCACCTTATCATAATCGTCAATCGTGAATTTTATCTCATCTACTTCACGCAACCGCTTGACTTCTGCGAGCAGGTCTTGTATCACTTCACGATGTTCCTCATCAAATACCGCTATGGTTTCAGTGCCTTCATCTGTGGATTTGAACAGCGTCACTGCACCATCCAAGTCATCTATGTGTAGTTCTGTGTCAATCATTCAATCACCTTCCCTTCTTCATCTACACAATATGTATGGTCTTTATCTATCCATCCAGTGAATCTATAACCTTCACCGTATGTGATGGTAATTCCAACATCTTTGCCATCGCCACCCCATTCATCTATGGCTATTATGTCGCCCAATATCCCACGCAACCGTTTGACTTCTTGGACTAAACTCCTTTGAATTAGAAATAGTTCTGCTATATCTTCTCCATAGCCTTCTCTAAACGTATCAATAACATCGTCTGTAAGGTTTTTATTTTTGATTATTACTTCTTCTATGTCAACCATTCTTCTTCACCACTCGCTTCTATCCAAATACCCTGAAAATTCTTCACCATCGTCAAACCCAATAGCAACTATGATACCTCTACTATCGCCACCGCATACATCAACTGTCGGACAACTACAACGAGGTAAGCCTTTTTGTAAATCCTCAATGCGTTTCTCCAATCGTTCAATTCTTTTATGGTCTTTGGGTTGTATGACATCTTCATATTCATTAATCTGCCCCAACAAATCATCATTCTCTTTCTGTAATCGCTTGACTTCTGCTAAGAGAAGTGGTGCGTCATTCAGTATTGCATAGGTAGCATCCATTTCTTTGTCATCATCTACACTCACTATCTCATAACTGTATTCAGTTGAGTGTCCTTCGTATTTGTCTGTGTCAATCATTCTTCATCGTCTCCGTAGTCTTCAAGTTCTACATATCCTAATTTAACACAAGCCTTTAACCAAGCATCTTGGTCTTTTAGTGGTGCTTGCATATGTATTAAAAATGCAATTTCATCAAGGGCTTGAGTTGGACTTCTCATCCACATAAATCTTTCATATCGTTCTTCTTTCATCGTATCATCTCTCATTATTCCATCCTAATATATACTCATATATAACATTGTTCATTATTCCCCATAACAATCCTCATCGTAATTATAACAATCCTTTAGAATCGTCATTACCCATAGAATAAATTCTTGTAAGGGCATATCTCCTTCGCCTTGACTTGAAATTAAACTTGTTTTCACTTCTTCTACACATTTCATCATTTGTTTTTCTGATATTATTTTATTCATTCTTTCACCTCATCCCAATTTATAATTTTTTTATTCACATCTTGTAATGCTTTGATTAAACCCTCTTGAATTAATTCTAACATAACAAAATCACATTCTTGAGTATCATCCCATACAAAGAAATCGGCATAAATTTGTAATGGCGCACTCATTCTTTCACCTCTGGATAACCAAACACAGGAACACCTTTCACTAATTTACCATCCCATGTTCTTACTTTAGGGTTGAAACTTGTTGTTCCTATCTTAGAATAGTTCTTATACCAATCTTGAAGATTTCTTCTTAGAGTTCTAACTTCTTTTTCTGCATATTCTTGGGCAGTAACAGCACTCAAGTTTTTACCCTTAGCCATAACTGCTAATATCTTACTAGACTTATATGCCGTTATACTAACATCGTGTATTTCTTCACAAATAGTTCTAATATTCATTTCTACATCGTATGGTAGTTCACCTTGTTTACCTCTGCCCGTAGGATTTTCAATTCCGTAACTAGGTAGAGAAGAACAGACCCCTACTATCCCAGACCAAACAGCATCAAAATTGTCCATATCATTTTTAGCACTTTTTACTAAAGCCCTTAAAGCACTCTTGATATGGGCTGGTAGTTTCTTTTCAGTTTTGATAAACATCTCAATTAACTGAATTTTCTTTTCATTCTTTGACATTTCCGTATCATCATTCGCCATAATCACACCTACACAGTAAGGGGTATATAATACTTTCATTATCCCTTCATTATTTGTTATTATCTAATAATAATGAGTTGTTGGGGGTTGCAAAGCCAACACCATATGGTTGTTAGTCTTTGGACAACCCCTATATATGGTTAAAAGTTATATGAGGGTATGACAGAACCGAGTAACGTGATGGATGCCAGAAGGGGGGCAAACCTCTTGAATATAGGAAAAAAAATAAACAGTAATATGACACCAGAAGAAGTATTGCAAAATGCTGGTCTTGACTTCAATGTTGAACTAGAACAATGCAAACTTAGAAATGGTCGTCTTATGAAGGGTATTAGTGGAAACTTATACACTTACAGAGATGATACAGGTCAAGTTTTGGGTAATGGATTATCAAAAAGTTATGGGATAGTTCAAAACTCAACAGTTCTTCAAACAATCAATGAATTTGTTGGTCATGCTGATGCAACAATTGAAAGAATCGGTAGTAGAAAAAATGGTGCTACTTGGTTTTGTGTTGCTCAATTACCTAAAGAATATAGTATTATGATAGGACAAGAAGACCCTGCTCAAGTATATGCGGTTTTTCAAAATTCTCATGATGGTAGTGGAAGTTTAAAAATTACTTTTACAAGTATCAGAATGGGTTGTTCAAATCAAATGCCTATGTTTTCAAAAATGGCTCAAATTAAATTGGCTCATACTACAAAAGTCAATGTGAGATTATTTAATGAAGTTGATACAATCTTATCTAAGGTTAGAGCATCAATTGAAACATATGAGGTAGCATACAATAAAATGATTGATACTAGAATAGACAGGGAATCAGCAATTGAGTTAATTGATGATTTAATTGGTTCTAAAATGGGTATGTATAAATCTGATAAAAATGATAAGAACTCAGAAAAAGTTTTGAAATTTTCTGGAAGACATGAAAATATTAGAGATACTATCCTAAAAAACTTAGACCATGAATCAAATAATATTAATGATATGAGAGGAACTGTATGGGCTGTTTACAATGCTTACACCTACTACATTGACCATCAAAGAATAATCAATTCATCTACGGGAGAATTGAAGCCAGAGGGTCAAGAAAATGCTGTTTTCAACGCAGGTAGATTAGATAGGCAAAAAGCAGTAGATAAGTGTCTATTAGTTTGTTAAAACCTATATTTTTGATGAATATAACCTAATAATACGAGATGACATAAATAGGCTCGGTATTACCGCATCTAGGGGGTAAATCATTCTTAGTGAATGTTACTTAATCGGCTTGAAATAGTTCAGTTCCACAGGTGCAAAAAAATTTGGGGGGTCACTTTTTGGTGGCCCTCCTTTTTTTTATTTCAAAATTATGGGGTAGCCAAAGACTACTACCATATGGTTGTTAGACTTTGGGCAACCCCTATATATCTAATAGATTCTTATAAGGTTATGACAGACAATATTATTGTATGGAATGCGAGAGGTGACGCAAATCACCTGTTGCGTATTGTCATAGTGGGGTGCTATAATGGCACATGAACTCACTATCAATATGCATGGAAATGTAGAAATGGCTTGGGCAGGAGACACCCCTTGGCATGGTCTAGGAACAAAAGTAGAAGGGCTAATGACAGCGAAAGAAGCACTTGAAAAAGCGCATCTAGAATGGATGGTAACAAAAGAACTAGTTTACCAAAAAATGTTGGATGGCTCTTTTAGACCAATTCCTAGTAAATATGCCACAGTAAGAAGTGACAATGAGTTGCCTCTTGGAGTTGTTGGTGAAAAATATACTGTATTAGATAATGTGGATGCATTTTCTTTCTTTGATGAAATAGTTCAAGAAGGGTTAGCAATGTATGAAACATGTGGTTCAATGAAAGAGGGCCGTCAAATATGGATATTAGCAAGAATGCCAAATCATGTGAAAATTGGCGAAGGTGACGAAGTAATTCCTTACCTATTATTAACTAATACACATGATGGAAGTGGTTCAGTAAAAATTATGCCTACTTTTATTAGAGTAGTGTGTAATAACACTTTACAAATGGCTTTAGGTGATGGTAGAAAGAAAAGAAGCATTTACAATATTAGACATACTAAAAATATGCATAACAAAGTAGATGATGCTAGAGAAGCAATTGGTTTAATCAATGAAGATTTTGAGCAAACTAAAGAATTCTATCAAAACCTAATGAATGTAGAATTAACTACTGAGCAATTAGAAACATACTTTGTAACTGCTGCTGACTTAACATATAATGATGATGGAGAATTAAGCACAAGAGGACAGAATATCGTCACTCAATTAATTCAAAATATGTCACATGAAACTAATTTAGTCGGTAACATGGCAAATACTGTATGGGCTGCTTACAATGCTTTCACTTTTTGGGTTGACCATCAAAGGCCAGTATCAAAAACACAAGGATTAAACATGACTCAAGACCAATTACAAACCAACTTATCAAATTCTTTGATGGGTGCTGGATTGGTTGATAAAAGACGTGCCTTGGATGCTGCTATGGAATATAGCCCAATACAAGCATAAGGTCATTTTTACATATGAATAAAACGGTTAATCCGTAATACTGTCCTTGGGGCAGGGTCGCCATGAAACGGGTCGCTCTGCCCTCTAGGACGCTTTTTTTTATTTTGAAATTATAGGGTAGTCAAAGACTACTACCATATGGTACAATCTTTGTAACCCTAAAAAAAATAACATGGGGGAGGGAGAGGGGAGAACGAATCCCCTTTCACCATGACAGAATTAATACCAAAAGAATTAATTTTCTCCCTATTACTGTGATAACCCCATGAGTCTTATTTGTTATTGTCTTATATATTCTCCTATTAACTATCCCAACTTACATTTTCATTTGAACATTGAAATAATTTTAATCCTACCTTACCACAACTATCGCAAGTAACTTCTACTTCAAGATGGTCATCGTGATTATGTCTTATAGTATTTGTTACGGTGTAAAATTCACATTGACAAGGTAAGTAATCAATAAGTGTTTGTTGTATAGCATCTAATATTGCTGGAACACCACACGCTCTACTTACGCTTTCAGTTTTAGTAATGGAATCCAATGCATCTCTATGAGCCAATAGTATTCCTATCGCATCATAACATTCTTGTGCTTCAATTTCATTCATTTCTTCTCACCTCTTATAGAACAATAAATTACATATCTCATTCCCATATTATCCCATCTCACATGAGGGTGAGAGAAATCAGTTAATTCTTCAACACGAATAGATGGACATTCTCTACCATACATTCCTCTACCAGAATAATCCCAATTAATAACATATCCTCTTGATTCTGCTTTATCAACAAAGTCTTTTTGTTCATCTGATAGTTTATACTCATACCATGATGGTGTTCCATCTTCATCAAAGTCATCAGTCATTACCATTCCTCCTTTGTTTTACTTAACTTCCATCCATCTTCTTCTTCATCCCATACTAGATACAATGGTGTGTTGTTACTATTATGATATATTGGCTCATATTGAAGTTCACCATTCATATTGAACGCATCTGCTATTTCATTAACCATAGATTTTACAAAGTCATCATAGTAATGTGTTTCCCCAGATAAGTAAATCCCAATGAAACTTTTAATCATATCAATTTGTTTTTTCTTATCTTCCCATCTTTGTCTATCTGGTCTTTTGATATTATCATAATCTCTTACTGCTTCATCAAATAATGTTTCTTTCATTCTGTGTGCAAACGCCTCATCTTTTTCATTACCAACATTAGCACTCCATTCAGCACCAGCCATCTTTTGCACAAATTCTGTTGAGAAAGGAGAATCTCCTTTACCATACATACTCCATACTAGATTGAATCTATCTGTGGCTACATCAACTGATATTCCATATCTTTCGTCTTCATTCTTTTTTATTCTACCAATTCCAGCACTCATAGCAATCATTCCCATATTGAATGATGCTAAGAACTTCATTTCATCTTCGGTAAACACTTTTGCTTTATCTTCATCTTTTATTCCTACTATTAACGGCATATTCTGTCACGCTCATTATTCCCTAACATTAAGGGGTATATAATAGTATTCATTGTTCCTTCTTATCTAATAACAATGAGGTTGGGGTCTACAAAGACACCAACCATATGGTAATATCTTTGTGACCCTATAAAAAAACCTATTACCTTATACTACTCATTCCACCAATATCTAGGCATCTGTTATTACCTCATCTAAATTAATACTAAAGATTCTAGATGTCATTATTAGACACCTCCCTTCTAAAAATTTCTTCATCAATTATTTTCAAAAGTAATTTTAATTCTTCCGTTGTATAATCATCTTCATCAAATAATATTCTCATGCTGTCACCTCATCTAAATCTAAATCACTCTTATAAGCCTCTATTAGTTCAGCAATAAATCTATCATCACATTTACTTAATAATTCACCCACTAACTCATACATATCTCCACCACTTATAGTATCTAATAAGTGCATTCCTAGAGTATGATAATCATATCTATGGTTTCTCATAATCTCATATATTTCATTTGCATTCATGTTAATGCCTCCTCTATTTCAGCCATTTCAGATTCTATTTCTTGCACCATCTTATTTGCTTCTTCAGATACCCAACCACATCTGTCTCCAAATTCATCTGTTAAATCATCCCATAATGTTTCAACATCATGTGCTTTATCTAATAAGTTAGTAAGATATTCATATCTCCTAGCCTTCTCTTTGAGTTCTTCTGCAATTCGTTCTGCTTTATTCATCATTGGTTTTCCTCCCTAAAGTTCTTTTCTCTTATCCCCACAGTTAATATATATTCAATCGCTTGCTCTTGGGTAATATTATGTTTTCTCATTAGTTCTTGTATTAATTCCCATTGTTGTTTTGTGATAGTTATTTTAATTTCAGTCATTCTTCCATCACCTCATACCAACTATGTTCACAAACATCGCAAACATACCAAATTTCCTTATGTGCTGATAAAGTCAATATACTGCACCAACTACAACATTTCTTATCTTCCCTCATGTTTATTCCTCTCCGTTTTTTAGTTTGTTCCTGTATTCTTCTTGCATTTTATTTAATTCTTGCCGATTATTTTCTATGGAATCTTCACGAAATGCACACCAAGCCATATCATCAACATCTAACAATTCTCTGAACATTGCATACCAATTTAACAGCCTTACTTTTTCATTTCTTTGTTTTACTAATTCTTTGTCTAGTATATACAAGGGGTCAACTCCAAGTATTGTTTCCCAAGTATCATTACTTGTAACTTTAGCACTTTCTTGCATTGCATTTACTATTTCCCAATTAGTTATATTTGTGGAATATTTATGTTTATTCATTCTTCCTCATCCTCCTCAATTTCTCTAACCTGTATATCATAAACACAAAGCACATCTCCTTTATCATATTCCCATCCCATATCATATGCCTCTCCTTCATTCTTTGCCTCAACTATTCTACTATAATGCACAATAGTAACTACCTCGTAATTCTTCGCCATATTAGTAGCCACATCATATCCCCTATATAATACTATCATTATTCCTTCTTACATAATAACAATGAATTCTGTTGGGGTATGCAAAGCCTACAACCATATGGGTCTTTGCTTTCAAATTTTTTTTTAAAAACCCGTTTTGCAACAAACTTTTTTTTAAACTTTTTTTATTTAATTTTTTTTATTTTTTTTCTTTCAAGCCGATTCTTGATGCCTATCCCCGAGGCTATTCTTTTGTGGGGATTTTTATCAAAAGATTCTCATGATGCGGGCTTTTGTGGGAAAATTTATTAAAAGGAATAATGAACTGTTATAGCCCCAGAACAAACTGTTATAGCCCCAGAACAAAAATTCCCACAAGAGATTTTATGAAGAAATGTTATGTTGAAAATTTGTTGATGAATTCTTATGTCGCTGGAAATAGAATAAAAGGTCTTAAAAAAATTTTGCAAGCCACAAATAAATTCCAGCCCATTTTTTGAAAAACGATGTATAACATATTGTCCGTGGCCAAAAGTATAAGGTTGATGGGTTGTTAGGGGGGGTTATAGGGCGAAAATTATGACGTGGAAAGATATATTAAAATTTGACAGTTTGAATAATATGAGTAGAGGAGAATTTGGCCAAAAGTTGATTGATGCTTTAGAAGCATTAGGTTTTGAAATTAAATACTCAGATGATTATGGCGACCCAGAATATGAGAAATACCATGGTAAAAGACAGAAGCGTTTTAGACCATCCGACATGTTAACACCAAAAGAAAAAGAAGATTACTGGGGTTATGATACTACAGATTTTGGCCACGATTTAATAATTACTGATACGGTTGCACCTTATGTTGGTGCGTATGGGTCTACTGATACATTATCAATTAAATATCATCCCGAAGATGTTGATTGGTATGAGAGGCGAGGACAGGAAGACGCACCATCAATAATGGGTATTAACACTTTTAAAATAAGAGAACTTAAAATGACTACTCAAAGAGGGAAGAAGAAAATTGATGTTAAATTAGATATTGAAGAATGGGATAATGACATGGATGGAGTAAGAAAAGTAACACAGGCTATTTTAAAGGCATTCAAAAAATATGCACAACATGAAGAAGACTGGGGAGATATGACCGACCAAGAGATAAGTGAGGCTAGAGGTGAAGATGCTGGTCGTAGATATGCAGGGGCAATGAGGTCATTAGGATATAGGGATGGTTATTAATATGGCGTGGAAAGATATAATAAAAAAAAGTAAGTTAATTAAAATAGACGATAGTATGAGTTTCTTTTTAGCAGTGGAAATTGATGTTGATTATTATGATATTGAAAATTCAGAATCATTCGATGAAAACCCAAATCAAGAAATTATTGATAGGAATTTAGAGAGTGAACTACATCGTGAATTAGCAGATGAGATAGAATCTCAATTAAAGAGTCAAGTATTTAGTATTCAAACAGTGATTGAAGAACAAGATGATGATGGGAATGAAAAAGAAGCAACCATTCAAATCACAGGAAAAGTTACTGATGTTAGTGCAAACAGGTGATTAATATGGCGTGGAAAGATATATTGAAAGAAAATATTGAATTTAATTTAACTGACGAAGATTTGGAAATACAAAGAGATTTTCAATCTAATTTAGAATCAGATGCTAAAAGTGCAGGGGATGCTATAATGGGTAACTATGGTAAAACTGTTGGGTCGTTAAGATTACAGGAGTTAACTAATTTAGATGCTTTTCTTGACATGGCGTCAGATTTAATAAAAAACAACCCAAGAGTGGTTGGACATTATGATTTCAATTATCAAAAGATATGGCCAGTCCAAAAGAAATTAAATAAAAATAGAGATGAATTAAAATTACTAATCAAGGAATTAGAGGAATTAGGTAGGCAAATAAAACAACCTTATGAAAAAGCATTACGAAGGAGTCAATATAGAGGGTGATTAATATGGCGTGGAAAAATACTCTTTTAAAATCAGACATTCGCAAAGGACAGTTTGATATTACTTGGGAAAATATAGATGTTGATTACCTCGTTGTAAAAAATAAACCACAAGAATTGATAAATATGGATGCAGGGTTCGATACAGTAGACAAAACTGCTGGTGAGGCTACTGTTAAAGGGTATTTAGAATTAGATATTAGGACTTGGGGAATAAAGTCACTTTACAGTGTTGCTAGGGAAATAAGTTTCGTGTTAACTTTTGATGATACTGAAACTGATATTTATGAAGATATAGATATTACATATGATGGAGATATTAAAGATGATACATTAAATTATGAAGGGCCACGAATTAACCCTTCCATGATAGAGATGGAAATTGATATGAAAGGGCAGAAAGACCCTTCAAAGTTTGAAATTAAAGCGACTGTTGTATGGCAGGGGGAGTATTGATATGAGTTGGGAAGATATAGTAAAGCAAACTGATGATGGGAAATTCAATGTAGTACATCATCACTCATATCCAAACGTACTAAACGAGATAGCACACGATGAACAAGATTTTAAATATTTAATGTCACTCAATCCTCAAAAGTTAAAACAAGTATTAGAGGCTAGGAAATTAGTATCTCAAGGTATTCCATCTGATGCACCAACAACAGAACGCATTCCACAGTGGAAAAAAAAATTGCAAAAAGTGGATATGGATGAGGCTCGCAGACTTGGGAATAAATATGCCCCAGAAGATATGAAAGAGCCTCTAGAAGAAATAGACCGAGAGCAAGTTATAGCAGAAGTTCAAGGTTGGATAAATAAATATGATTGGGCTCCTTGGAATAGAGATAATAAATTATTACCTCCTAGAATTATGTTTAGAAATAGGGGTTATATGTTTAAAGATGGGAAAGATATTTTTTATACTACACAAAGAAGAATAGAGGGCGTGAGTCTTGGTAAATTGAGGCTTGGTGAATTGACAGGAACTAGCGATTTGGAAATTGACCCTCATTTAAAACATTCAGTAGGTACAAAAGAATTAGCACTTAGAATGTTACATTCAAACTTAAAGGAGGGTAATCACATATGAGTTGGAAGGATATAATTAAAAATACAGATTTTGACTATGAGGAATTTTTTCAATCTGCTTCTAAGCCAGAGAAACAAAAAATACCTATTGCAAGAATAAAAGATAAAAAGAGTTTTGAAAGAAGTCCAAAAATCCCTAAAACTCAATGTGCTATGTGTGGTAGGCGTTTAAGTAGATATGATGAGAATTTATCTAGAAGGGCTAAAGAAAACAAATTAAATTTTTGCAGACAATGTGATGCTCAAAGAAAGAAAAATCGGTGACTCCATGTGGGAAGATGTTCTTAAGCAAAAAGATTTTTTAATTAGAGTAGGATTGCAAGATGCGGATTTTTATATCCAAAGAGTAGGTAGTGGTTGGCCTAGAACTGGTAGTATGCACATGGACTGGCCCAAAAGTAAATCACAAGGAACACCAATGCATAGAGATACAGTAATTGGAGTTAAAGTAATTAATCCAGATATAGACCCAAAAGAAGTAGCAATGTATTATGGTAAAATGCATAGAACAAGGCAAACTGAAAAATATATTACTGGTAGTGTTCAACAAAAAATAAATGTGAGAAACATTAGAGAAATTTTAGATGATTTTGAAATGGTTGAACTTTCTGATGAAAATAGGAGAGCCATAGAAAAACTTCCAGAATTATTTAGTAGTTGGAAAAAACAAACTGATTTGATAGGGAAACTTATGTTACATTCTGATAAATATCATCAGAAAGGATTAGACATTCAAAGTTTTTTAAAGAGGATATAATCCAAGTGGTGAAAAATGTGGAGCAAATTAAAACTACTATTTATTATTGTCGGATATTTAATAATGTGTGTAGTACTAGCACTGCTAATCCCGTTTGCTTGGGTCTACGATAAGGTGATAAAATGACTAAAGGAAAATGGTTTCAACAACTTAAAGCAACAGGCACAGTAATGGCTACTGGTGGGGCTACAACAGAAGGTATAAAATGGCGACCAACCAAAGGATATTCAATAGGAGGTAAAAAGCATGGTAAAGAAGATGACGAAGAAAGAGGCAGTTGATAAAATAAACAACTGGCGAAAAGAAGCCAAAGGCAAAAAAGGTGCTGATATTGGTTCTGGAAAACCTACATCTCTTTACGATTATGCTCTTGGTCATGGCTCACAATCTAGAAGTGCAGATAGAGGAGGTAAAAGGAGAGTATCTGGGCTTGGGAGATTCATCAATCCTATATTAGATATTTTTAGAGGAGGGTTAGATAAAGAAATAACTAATCAACAATTTAGACTTCTTAGAGATGCTGTTCGTAGTGGTAATCAAGTTAGTGATACTAGTGATAACAATCCTAGAAATATACGCAATAGTTATAATGCTGCTGGTAAAGGTGAACCAGTAAGAAGGGAAGTGCAATATGGGCATTGGTATAGTGAAAGATATAAACAAGGCCAAGAAAATAAAGGAACTCCATCTAAAGCAACCTATGGTAAAAAAGAAGCATGGTCTAGCACAAATAAGGGTCAAGCGAAACCCCCACTCTGGCAGGTATTTTTTGCTAAACGAGGTGAAAAATATACAGGTGGGGGGAAAGTTATGTCTATTGGTTTATTCCCACTGTTAGAAGAAATAGTTGAAGGGTTAGAAGGCGACCACTTAGAATTGACTATACCTATGAGTTCATTACAAAAAGAAAAAACATATCAAGAATTAGTAGGCATTAAATCTTTAAGAAAAGAATTAGATTCATTTTTAAGAATGTCAAATATATATTCAAAAGTAAAATCAACAAATAAAGAAGGGGAAGAAATAGATGTTTTTAGAATAAAACCTAGAGATTTCCAAAGATTTTTAGAAAAGAAATATGCTCTTACTCCAGCAGAAGAAAATACAATAAAAACTTTAGCAGGTAAAAAAGATGCTGTTGGGGGAGTCAAAGAATTTAGTTTACCTAGATTAAGTCCAACACAAATAGAAAGATTGTTGCTTGCGGCACATGGGCCAAATGCTCAAGTGAAGGGTGTTCCAATTCAATGGTTTAATTTATGGAGGAGTGCGCCCCAAACAGCAAAGAATAGAGATTTACAAAAAATGCATTGGAGAGATTATTTACAGGTGGTTTAATGTATGGAATGGATGAGTATTTTAAAAAACATTAGTTATTCTGCTATTGTTCTTGATGCCCAATCTAGAAATAAATTATTACCATTAGTTCCAGAAGGTTGGAAGCCATATGCTCATCATATGACAATTAGAATGGGGGCATTAAAAGAAGACACTCAATATGAAGTTGGGCAAAAGGTTACAATGAATATGACGGCTATTGGTAAAGATGATAGAGCAATGGCTGTTAAAGTAGATGCTAAAAGAGAAGATGCTAAAGGGTTCTCTCATGTAACAGTTGCAGTTAATCCCGATGGTGGAAAACCATTTCATTCTAATCAAATCCCAGAAAAAAATTTTAATTCTTTTAGTGGGATTTTAACTGGGATAGTGGAGGAAATTCCTAATAGGTGATATTATGAATTGGATGAGTATTTTAAAATCAACATTGGGTGGGAGAGAAAGGCATGAAGATTATTTTTGTCCTAAAACTAAATTGAGGAAATATCCAACTAAAGAAGATGCTGAAAATGTTGTAATATTAGGTAAAAAAGCCCCCGCATATAAATGTGAGCATTGTGGGGAGTTTCATAGAAAATCAACTTTACCTCCAGATTATAAAGAACAATGGAGAAAAAATATAGAAGAACAATTGAGGAGAATAACATGAGTTGGATGAGTATTTTAAAACGTGACCCTTTAAAGGACAATGGAAAAAAAATATTAGATTATTGTATGCAAGCGCACACGTATATGAAAAATGTAGATGAACTTTTTGAGTTAGTAAAGCACCCCGCACAAAAATCCGCAGCAGCAGAAGCAAAAAATACTAAAGAACGAGTCGATGTGATTGCAAAATCTATTACTGAGATGGAAACAAACCCTCAAGGAATTGCATCATTTTATATAAATGATGTTATTCCCCAAATTAAAAAAGAATTTGAATCCCTTAGAGCAGTAAATGAATCATTAATTTCAGCAGGATTTCCAGAATACAATTTGACTCCTCATTTTCCAAAACCAATTGATTTTGATAAGATGAAAAGAGAGTTAGAATTTTTTGTAGATGAAGGTGATTTAACATGATAACTAGAAGAAGATGTAAAGTCTGTCAACATGAAGACAGAACTCAAATAGAAGAAATGGTTAATTCCATGACTAAGACTTGTGACGATTTAGATTTAGAATTTAATTGGGCAAGTGGAACAACTGCTCGTCACATGAGAAATCATGCCCAAGGATATGATGATGCATCTAATCCTCAATGTGTGATTTGCACTCACCCAGAAAGGGCTAAAATTGAAACAGATATTAGTGAAGGAACGGTTGCTGCTAGTGAAATAGCAAACCAATTAGATACTACAGATGACCAAGTTAGAAAACATATGAGGTCACATTTACAACCTCTTGTGCAAAAGTCTGCGGCAACTCAAATTGCTCGTAGAGAGATTGATGAAATAGATATGCTTAGCACAAATTTGCAAAGATTAGATGCTAAATTAGATGAGTGGTTTCAAATGCCTACTCACACTACAAGAGAAATAGATTCATTGACTAAACTTGCAAAAGAGATTCGTGAGTCTTTGAAATATCTTATGGAGTTCAAAGGTAAACTTATTCATCGAAGGCAGGACACCATCATCGTAGCGCAGATGCAGATTGTCCAAGAAGTGTTGGCGCAAAACCATCCTCAAGTGTGGTTAGATGTTAAAGAAAAAATGAAGGAGAAGTTACAATGAGTTGGGAAGCAATACTAAAAAGAGCCGTTTATAGAAATAAACACACAGGAAAGCAATATGCATTGGAAGGTTACGATATGATTAAAGAACCTAATAAAACACATCGAGTCGCTATTATGGTTGATGATGGTGGTAAAAAACAAAGATTTGAACAAAAATATATTGATGCTCATTTTGATATGGTCGGAGAAGAATAGGGGAGAATAACATGATGTGGGAACAAGTAATCAAAGCAGGTAACTGTTACAAATCTGCTTATTCTTATATTTTTGATGAGGCTATGAAAGGAAATGAAAATTTAATTCTTGTTCACGCAGATGTGATTGGAACAGGTAAAGATGTCAAAGGTATATGTTATGGACATGCGTTTGTTTTAGATGGTAATATAGTTAGAGATACAGAAGCAAATGTTGATATGCCATATGAAGCATATAAGGCATTAGGGCAAATAACAAATGAAAAAAGATATACTTTTGAGGAAATGTTACAAGAGGCAATGAAATTTGAACATTATGGGCCGTGGTGATATTATGACATGGAAAAATATCTTACTTAAACGATTAGAGTTACCTGCTAGTATAGATGATTGGGTAGATATTTTTGAATCAAAAAATACATTAGATAATTTTAAACAATCTTTAGGTCACTTTTGGGCTACCTTGGGTGAAGTTAAGAATGAGAATGCATTAAAAATAATGAGGCAAAATATTAGGGATGAAAATTATGCTACTTCAATTGTTAGTGAAGCAGGACTTGATAATAAACCAATATTAGGTCAACAACCAACAGGTAAACAATCAGACAAAAAAATTGTTAACCAAGTTCAACTACATTTGAAAGAAATTTTAGAAATTGCGGGAGATTCTTTTGGGGTAAGTACAGCCGAACTCCGAGATGATTTACTTGATAGTATAGTTCCAAAATTAAGAAAAAACAATCCAAATTATTTAGAAATAGAAAAAGAGATTTATAATTTCCTTGAAAAAACAAATTCAACTAATAGGCCATCAATAATAAAAAAACCATTAGATATAAGAATCAAAGGGAAGATTAGAGCCATAAGTGATGGAGTTGGAAAGTACCATAAAGACACTCTTGATATTCCGTTATTATTTAAATTGTTTAAGTTAGGTGAAGGAACACCATACATAGTATCAACGAGTAAATTTACTTCAGAAAACTTAATTAAATTTTATAGAACCATTTATAGCATAGATAAGACTCAAACTAAAGCACTATTAAAAAATAAAGTTGATAAAATTTTTCCTCATTTATATAATGTAAGGAGAGAACCAACTGAGGAATTTAAAAATGCAATACGGGGTAAGCCAGTTTCATTAAAAGGATTTGAACAATTTGGTTATGTTGATGTTCCTTTGTCGGAAGTACCAAATTATAAAGATTTAATAAAACAAAAAGTAGCAATAGAAGACAAAGATAAACTTTGGATTAAAATTAGACGAGCCAAAAAATTGCAAAAAAGAAATGTAATTTCTGTAGAAAATATTGGTGAAGGTAAACCAATTGTTGTAAATGGTGAATCTATATTATCTGGTAACAAATTACCATTAGAAAAAAAAGATATATTAGACCAATTTGAAGATTTTACTTTAGATGATAAAAGTTTAAAATATTGGGCTTTTAATCATGTGTCTAAAATTGAAGATTGGAAAACAAAAACCCTAGAGATAGTGGAAGCATATTTAAAAAATCCTAGACGGTTTGACAAATTTATTGAGCCTTTAGAAAATTTAGAAATGATTGTTAAGAAGTGATGTAAAATGATTAAAGATAATGTTGTCAAAGATGCTATGGAAAAAATAGTCAACCAAAAAATGACAATTGAAGCAGTTAGTGATGAATATGCTGATGATAAAGTAGTGGATGAGAATCAATTAGAAGAAAAATTAGAAGATTTAATTGAAGAAAGTTTAAGAAAAGCATTAACCAATTATAGTGACCAACAAGTATTAACATGGAATAAAAAATGGAAACCGAATTGGGCAAAAATGGGAACAACTAGAGAACAATTACTAAAAGTTCCAGTAGAAATTAAAGGCATGTCTAATATTACAGTTGATAATTTAATGCATGCAAATGATGACATCAAAAACAAATTAGAAAATTTCATAAAAGAATTTGAAGAACCTGCTCCAGAAACAGTTAGGACAACATCCGTAGTTGCTTTCCCAGAAAAAGTTGGAGTGTTAAGATGGAAAGCCTCTAGCACAAGAAATAAAGTTTACAAATATTGGGAACAAGTATCTAAACAGTTTGATAAACTAAAAACACAAACTGATAAGTGGATTGAAACAATAGGCAAAGAAGGTGATGCTTTAAAAGATGCATTAGATAGATTAGAAAATTATGTTATTGAGGTGGAATTAGAAGAAATACCAGTTTATGACCACGTTGATATTTTTGATGCTATTTTAGATGAGTTAAGTGGAAAGAAAGTAGCCAGAGGAGGAGGGCAGTGGGAAAGGCATGAAAAGGTTAGACAATTTGCTGAACAAACAACAGAAGAAACTGCTGAGGTTGATGATAGTTCTTTCCAAAATACATTATTAGAAGCCTCCACTAAAATGGATAAAATTGACCCATTACTTGCTGTGGCTCTTTCTAATGGTTTAACTAAACTAGGATTTTCTAAAGAAACTTTAGAAAGCCAAAAAAGAGATATACTAAGGGATGCAAATAGAAAACTACCAGAAAAAATGAGAGAAAAATTCATCAAAAAATTAGATGAGTTAACTCAAGATATTGATGAAGTTAATACTGATTTCTATTTACCAAATACACAATTTACATCAAAGAATGAATCAGAAACAGATGCTATGTGGGAAAAACATGAAAAATATTTAAAACAAATTCATACAATTTTATTCAAAGAAGGTAGTAGGGCAGAAACAGGAAGCCCTAGAGCAACTGTTAAACCTCATGAAAGATTGCTTGGCCAAGATATTTTTGTTGAAGGTAGAGAAGCGGAGCGAAAACCTAGGAAAAAAATAGATGCTGTTTTGCTTGATGTCATTAAAGAATATTATGGCCCAGTATCAAGGTCTAATACTTATTTTATGGGAGAGCCTCCAAAATTTATGGACTCATCCATATTAGATGACATATACTCTTTAGATGGTGAAACAGGTTTAGATTTTGATAAGGGGTTGGTTTCCGCAAAGCAAATAGAAAAACTTGCAAAATTTGTAAGTAATTATCGAAAAGGGAAAAATCAACAATATGATGAAAATACTAAAGATTTAGCCTATACTGTCTGGGGAATATTAGATAAACTTTTCAAAGGAAAACATCGTGACGCAAATAAAGAAAGTATTGGTTGGTTCTTAAACAAAAATAATGCCCCAGAAGGTGAAAAATTTATGGGAGAGTCGATTAAAGAATTGGCTGAAAAATATGAAAAGGGTGGTAGAACAGTATATCCTATAATGGCTATGGAGGGTTTAATCAACAGTCCTAAATTTATTAATTTGTTTAATCCAGTAAATCCACCAACTCAAGGTTTGCATAATGTTAAAGCCCGAGTAAAGAAAAAATTATTCGACCAAGTTAAGGCATTAAACCAAGAATATAAAAGATTGGCTAAAAAGAAAAAGGACATTAATTCACAAATACTAGAAACTCATGATGTTATAAGAAAAACTTTGGGTAAACCTATTTATTATGGGATGTGTGATTTAACAGATATTGGGGATGTTAGTTATGTATTGAAGCGTTTATCAAATAGGGGCTATGATTTAACTGCAATGGAATTAACTAATATGGTGGAGTCTGTAAGTTCTTTAGATAGGATTGCTAAATCTTTTGGAGTAAATGAAGAAACAGTATATCTGGCTAAGGGGCTATGTAGATGACAGAAATAGAGATGTTAGATTTTGAAACTAAAATGGATATGGAATTATCCAAAACATCTTTTCCTTATTTTTTTCAGAATGTATTAGGTTGGGAGTTTACCCATTTCCATCAAGAGTGGTTAGAACTTATGGAAACTACAGACCGCACAGTTATCATCTGTAGTCGTGACCACGGCAAATCTGTATTTATGCACTCATGGGTAGTTTGGAATTTATGTTTTCAACCACCACCATTTCAAATGCTATACATTTCATCTAACCACAAACAGACTATGGTTCACATGAGAGATATTGACAAGATGTTTAATCATAAAGCATTAGCACAATTTAGACCAAGTAGAGGTTGGGCCATAGGAAACATTACACTCACTAATGGTAATTCAATTCTTGAGCGTTCAGTAGGTTCTCAGATTCGTGGTCTTCACCCCCAAGAGATAATTATTGATGACCCTTTGAAAGAGTTCTCTATGTCTGCAATTAACAAAGTTACAGATTGGTTCTTTGGTGATATGATTCCTACACTTCACCATACTGCTAGTCTTAGAATGATTGGTACTCCTTTTTCTTACACTGATATTTTTACACAGTTAGAAGAAAACGAAGCCTATACTGTTAGAAAATATCCTTGTTTTAATCAACTCAATGAACCACTTTGGCCAGAAAGATGGGATTATGATGCACTTATGCAAAGGAAGACAGAAGTTGGCTCATTAAAATTCACAAGAGAATATATGTGTATTCCTATCTCAACTGGAACATCTTTATTTAATGCGGAACATGTTCAACAATGTATTAGTAGAGAGGATATACTTAGAATGAGAAATAGAGAAGGCTACAAATATTTTGTAGGTGTTGACCCTGCAATATCAACAGATGGTGACTACAATGTTATTGTCGTGTTAGAAGTTGATGAAGAAAAGAACAAACGAGTTGTATTTGTAGATAGACAAAAGAATGTTCAGTTTAGGGAAAACATAAACAAATTAAAATTGGTTGGTCAATTATTTCAACCAGAAGTAATCTTATTTGAAACTAATACTTTTGCTAAATCATTTACTCAAGAGTTGCGTAATGAAACAGATTTAAATGTAAGAGATTTTAACACAACTAGAAAAAAGAAACAAGAAATAATTCTTAACTTACAAATGAATATTGAAAATCATAAAATTGTTTTACCAAAAGGTAATGAAGAATCTAAGAGAATGACAGATTTAATTGTAGACGAACTTAGTATGTTTAGTATTTTAGATAATGGAAGATTTGCTGGGGTTGGGGCGCATGACGATTTGGTTATGGGATTGGCCCTCGCTAACTCAGCAACCCATACTTTGAATGAATCTTTCATTTTGTTAGATGATATTGATATATTTGATTCTCCCGTCACTACACAGGTGGGGCAAATGGGAGGTGGTGTTTTTGGCCTTAATATCTAAAGAAACAGCAATGGGTTCTCAAGAATTATACGAGGGTGAGGCTGCTTTAGGTGAATTAGCAGATGCTACCGCAGAGTTTGAAGAACAATATTTGAAATGGATTTCTTCTCAACCTCTTGATGACGAATACAATGTTATCAAAAATGCTGCTAAACAATTCAGTCTTAATTTATCTCAAGCAAGAGAACAAGTTGAAAAGTTTCCTTCTGAATATAAAATAGAAGGAGAAAGTATAGTAGATGTAGTAAAAAGATTAAGAGATTATAGAACTACTCTTAAAGGCGACATCAAAAAAGATTTCACTAAATCTATTGTTAATGTTATCAATGGATATTCTGCACACTTAGATGATTGTATAAAATCTATTTATTGGTTGAATGATTATCAAAAACCACTTAAGTCAATGTCTTTTAAAGAAAGTGATTTAAGAAAAATATACGAAATAAAAGATTATTCTACAAGAGCGCAACTAGTAGATATTTTATGTAAATATTGGGAAGCGGATTTAGAGCGCAAAAATTTGCAAGGCACAGAGTATTTTAAATCAGAACATCCATTGATTAAATATAAAAGCCAATTTAGAAGTTTTATGAAATCATTACCCAATAGGTATGATTGGACTGATAAATTAAATTCTCACATTTTAAAATGTGTTTCTGATGAGCAAGGAATTACTTGTAGGTCAATTATGGATAAGATGGATTCCTCTTTACAAAAAAGAAGTAGTCCACAAATTATTGCAAAACATGCTAAGAAGATAGGGGTTACAATAGTTGAAGAACAATATTTTAAACTCAATGACACATTCAAAAAAGACATCAATGCATACACTGCGGCTTTCATAGATTCAGATGGTTATATTACCTTAGATAAAAATCTAAACCCTAGAGTTGGGCTTATTGCTACTGGTGATAGAGGAAAAGCATTCATGATAGAAATGCATAAAGCATTAGGTAATGGTAAGTTACATCTTGACCAAAAGTCACCACAAAATACTAGAGCAGTTAATAGGCTTAATTTTTATTCTCAAGATGATGTTCATAAAGTGTTAACCCAATGTCGCCCACATTTTAGAATGAAAGGGCCACAAGCAGATTTATTATTGGAAATAGTTAGAATTAAAAAATACCATAAAAAACAAGATTGGGCTAAAGACCGTATGCAAGAAATATATAAGTTGATGAAATGGTATAATCATTCAGATAACAAAAGTTATGATTGGTTAAAATATGATGTTGATATTTTTGCAATTGATAAATTAGAAGCCAATTGTAAAATGAGCGTCATGGATAATTTAGATTCAATTACTAAAGGAGATGAAGAATAATGGCGGAAGGAAATATATTTAGTAGGTTGTTTAGAAAAAGAACACCTATACCCACTGATAGAAAAATTTTCAATATTGGAATACAAGAGAGAGATAATTCCTTTTTCTTGTCTATACCATTATTGTATCATATTGCAAATTCTTCTGTCATTTGTAGAACTTGTACTACACAATTAAAGAATGAAGTGTTTAGGCGAGGATTTAGTTTTGCTAAAAAATTTACAATGAAATGTCGCCAATGTGAAAAAGAGTTTGAGCAACAAGTAGAGGAATGTGCTAATTGTGGTTCACTGGAGTTTGATGTTCCAGATGAAGAACAATTAAAATATGCTAAGAAATTATTAACAGGTTATGTCAATGGAGCAAATCAAATGTTTGTTGATGTGTTAAGAGAATTAGAAGATGATTTAAATATCATAGATGATGCATATATTGTTTTAGTTAAAGAATACTTTTGTGACGCTAATGGTAATATCAAACTACATAGAATAAAAGAAGTATTTAGAGGCGACCCAGCATCAATGACAATTTATGCAGATGAATTAGGCGAAAGAGGACAAAAAGGATTTATTGATATTCAAAATAGAGATTTTATTTCTGAAAATGCATATGATACTCATCCCGAATCTGGAAATGTTTTACATCCAGTGCATTATGTAAATAGGGCTACAGGAGAAGAAGAATATTTTGTTGAAGGTGAAGTATTACATTTTAGTAAATATGCCCCTTCAAGATTATATGGTTCAAGTCCAGTGATGACATTATTTAGTCACTTAACTACATTAATAGCAATGGAAAATTATGTTAATGCATCTTATACTAAATCTAGAATGCCTAGAGGTATTCTTGCAGTTCAAACTAGAAACATGGATTCCATGAGGCAATTCTGGAGAAGCGTCAAAGAAAAGATGGAAAGTGACCCACACTTTATTCCAGTTATGGGAATTGAAGCAGAAGGTAAAGGTTCAGTGGAATGGGTTAAGTTTATGGATAGTCTAAAAGAAATGGATTATGTTGCAGTTAAGGAAGATTTAAGAGATAGGGTTGCCGCTTTCTATGGAGTTAGTAAAATATTCATGGCTGATAATACGGCTAGTGGTGGATTAAATAATGAGGGTATGCAAATCCTTGTAACTAATCGTGCAGTAGAAATGGCTCAGAATGTTTACAATCAATATGTGTTCCCTTGGTTAATGGAAGAATTTGGAGTTACTGATTGGGAATTAATATTACCACCATCAGAAGAAGAAGACGAAATTGCATCATTGAGAAAGAGAGAAATTGAAATTGGCCTTGCTTCTCAAATGCAAGGTTTAGGATTTGAAGTAGATTTAGATGAGGAGAATAATTTTGTTTATACTAAACCCCCACCAGCCCCAGAAGCAAAAATGGAAGGGGATATGATGTTAGGTGATACTGCTATGGGTGGGCCTCCTATGGAAGTTCCTATGGAGGAACAACAAGTTGAAGAAGTTGAAGAAACTCCGACAGACACGCCCGATGTAAGTATGAGCGTAGGGCCACCACAAAGATTCAGTGGTTTACCAGAAGAAGCAGCGAACAATAATGTCGATAGAAGAACAGAGAGGAGAGTAGGATGAGTTGGGAAAATATATTAAAACAAATAGATGAAGTTGAAGCAATTTTTGGTAAAGTGTATTGGATTGATGGTGGCCCATCGGTGGAGACTAAGGATATAAATAAAATAAACCAAGTAGAACAAAATTTACAGAAGTTCAGAACAGAAGTTATTAGTAGACTTATTAATTTTATAAAAGGCATACAAAAATTTGAAATCCCTGAAAATTTTTGGGGAAGTCATACTGGAGCAGGTTTAAAATCGTTAGATGAACTTCTAAATGATTTAGAAAGTTTTGATAAATTAATCGATTATCACATAGAGGAACTTATGTACGCAGTAGAAAAAATACATGAAGTAAGAAATGAATTAGAATATGAAAAATACATGGCAGATGATTTTTAGAACAGAGAGGCGAGTAGGATGAGTTGGCAAAATATAGTTAAACAAATGGGTTTTGGAAAACACCCAGCAAACCTTAATGACAGTTATGATAATATTTTGTATTGGGGTATTACTTTTGATGAACTTGGTTGGTTAGGGGTACATGATGCTTGGTTTTATTTTGGTAAACCTTACAAGTGGCAATATGAATATGAAATAATGCTTAATGTGATGAGATATGTTGATGAAAATTTACAAGATGAAGTTGGGGATTATGATGACCCGTTAGCAATTTCAGAATATCTGTATGATGAAGGTGTTAGGGGCGGGGCTGATGAATGGGAAAAATGGCTCAAAGAAAAACAAAAAGGTGAATAATATGACAACAAGAGAAGAAGTAATAAAATTGAAAAAAGAATTAGTAAGAAAGCAAAATGCGTTAGCGCAGCAAGATAGAAAAACAGAAGTGCAAAGAGACTTTACTCCTAGCCAACCTAAAACATTGCCTAAAAGAGAAAGACCAAAATCTGTGCCTAATGTTATACAACATCATAAGACTCCTAAGAGAACTGAAAACAAGTGGTAAGTGTGAGTTGGGAATCTATTCTTAAAGTCAAACCTAGAGTTGACAAAAAGATAATTCAGAAACAACCAAGTTATATTACATTAGAAGATTACATAAAACGTAATTTAGAAAAGTATGGGGAAGAAAGTGTTTTTGCTAAAGCAAACCCACTTCGTTTTAATTTAGATAAAGGCAAATTAATGCTTATGAGGGGAGATAAAGAAAAATCAATATCTAATCAAAAGTTTAAAGATGTAATGAATGAAAAAATTATCCCAGAGAAATATAAAGATGTAAAGGATATGCGTCCAGTGTATAAAGAAGATAATGAGTTTCAAAAAACTATTGAAAATTTAGGTAAAGAAAAATTAGGTTTCTTGTATTATATATTTACAGGTAAAACTCCTCCTCCAAAACAAACAGCAATTGAAGAAAAACAAAGTTTAGAAAATAAAGAATATTTAGATTTAATGCAAGATGTTTTTGGCCACACTAAATATGCACAATTTGACTATGATAACACATTTAATAAAAAAATGAAATTATTAGATGATACATATAAATTGTTTTTAGATGCTGTTCCTAAAAATGAATGGAATCAAAAACAACAAACTATAGCAAGGAATATTTTACAAAATAAAATAAAAGGGTTATTAATGGTTGTAAAAGATACGGAAAAGCATATCATTAATAATCCTAGTTATGAATTAAAAAAATCTCAAAATCGTTTAGTTAAGAGTTTTCGACAATTTTATAATTTAGTTAAATATTTTTTAGTTAAGAAAAATACAACTATTGAACAAATATTAGAGGATTTAACTTTGGCGATAGAAGGAGAAGAAGGACAGATTCGTATTAGTGATAGTCTTAGGAATAAATGGGAAAAAGAAGAAAACAGATTAAAGTTATTTTTATCAAACTTAGATTTGACAAGAAGACAAGAAAATAAACTAATAACTATAATCAATGAAGTTGAAGAAGCAATATTCAAAAATAATGATGAAGAAGATGAATATGAGTTGACAAAAGAAGAAGTAGCGAGAATTATTAAAGATAATGTTGATAATTTAAAAGGAGAAAATTTGTCTAGTGATTTTTTTGAAGGTTTAAGAGAGCAATTTCTTAGATTAATTAACCCATTAGGAAAAGTAAAAGGTATAGAGAATTTAATGAGGCTACTTGAATTTGAAAAAGAGTTAGACCAAGTTGGTGAACTTGAGCAACGTGCTAGTCCAGACCGTGCTTTTGCTTATCGTGATGACCCCGAAACTTCCTTGGTTGATGAAACTGGTAAATACATTAAAAAAGCACTCAATCCTAAACTAGCATCCTTACCAGAAGAACCAATAAAACGATTAAAGAAAACACTACAAGCGGCAGAACCTTCTGAGTATTTTGGACAAGATTATACTAGGTTAGGAGAGTTAATTGATTTACTTCAAGAAATGGATTTCACTAAAGGAGATAGTGAGTTAGATGAGAAGATAAAGTCCATCAGTGAGCAAAACATAGATATGGTGGCTACTGCTGCGAGGTTGCGTAAGACTTATGAAACATTGTACTTACAGGTTAGAAAGATAGTGTACCCTAAAGCCAGCGAAGGTAGTTTGAGAGAGGAGGAAGAAGCATGACATGGGAAGATATAGTAAAAGGGCCAGCAGATATGAAACTTATAAATAATTTTATAATGTTTATAAATAATACAAATGCATATGAGAAAATAGAAATTATGTTTGACCAACCTTATTTTGAGATGGAAGGCCATAGAAAATCATATGTTAAAAAATTCATGGATGTTCATACTGATGTAGTTAGATTATGGGGTATGCTTGACCTTGAAAACAGACAAAAGTTAGTAGATGCGGCAATCGACAAATACGGTAGGTAATTAAAATGAGTGAAGAAAATGAAGTATTAGATATTCTAAAACAATTAGTTGATAGAATCAAAACATTAGAAAAACACGTTTACAATGAAGATAATGTGTTAATGAAATCTGGTTGGGTGCAAACAAAGTCACCTTCACCATCAATAGATAATAATAAAACAGGTATTCCCACAGATATAGGAAATAAATCTTGGGATGAGTTACATAATATAATTTCAAAAATGGAGGGTCAATAATGACACGATACATAAAACCTAGAAAATTAGTAAACATAAGAACAGATATGGAACCACATTTCAAAAAAGAACATGTGGCAGATAAGAAAGGTGCGCCTCATTCTTTCTTTGGTAGAAAACCACCAACAACTTCATTAGCCTATGAAGACCTTGCAGAAGGTAAAACTGGTGAAGATGTCAAAGGTAAAAAACCAACAGAAGAAAAAGATAAGCCTAGAGGAAAGGATGGTAATTCTAACCAAAGTAGAACTACACCAATGGATGGTAAAAAATATTCTAATTTAGATGTGACCACAGTTGAAGTTGAAAAACAGGTTATGTCTAAAATTAATCAAATTAAAGATATGATTAGTAAAGCCCCACCTATCCCTAATCCAAGGAAAGAGGGAAGGCCACAACGTAATGATGATTTAGAAGGAAGGGCTTTAGAACAATTATTTGAAAAAGTAATTGACCCGAAAATTAGGGAAGAAGAAAAATCAGGAAGACCTTTCGTTTACATTTATAATAAAGACTTAGGGATGAGTTCTGAAGTTGCATTAGAAAAAATAAAAGAATTGTATAAAGATATGGGATATGGTTCGATTTTTAGTGAGAATGGTAATCATCCCGAAAAAGGTAAGACTACAATATTTTTTTAGAGTGATGTAATGTGCCTCAATTACTTTTCCAAAAAGAGAGCGACCACTCTCGCCTAATTCGCACCTTATTTGAAAAGGTTAGAATTAGTTACCTATTAGGAAAAGATGATGCTAAACATTATGCTGACCGTTGGGCATCTATTATAGATGAACTAAAAGATTTATTTGATGATACAGGAAATTTTGCTGCATTAATTAAAAACACTCTTGATGAAAAAGATTTGTTTTCTGATGATGCTAAAAATCCAGAGTCACATGAAGCGGGAAGAATCTTTGCAGCAATTAAGAAACTACGCTATGCAAAAATTACTAAAGACCCGTTTGTTGAAAAATTTGGAGAGGATGTAGTTGATGCTCTTTTGGAAGACGAACATGTTTATGTTAAATTTTTACACTGGGCATTAAGAAATGATGATGATGTTATTGAATCAGAATTATATGAATCTCAAGATTTAGACCCCGATGAAATCACTGGTGGTTATGCTGGATTAGATTTGAAAGAAAGAGAAATAGT
>VTLG01008821.1_pt1 | contig 30192 bp, 33 predicted proteins | sample 4694571 | NCBI WGS metagenome assembly VTLG01 (sample SAMN12604809, study PRJNA352737) | marine metagenome | biome: ENVO:00000447; feature: ENVO:00000209|ENVO:00000569|ENVO:01000036; material: ENVO:00002151; isolation source: viral sequences binned using virsorter ...
AACTAATGCCAAGGTCGCAGAAAACGTGCAACAAGAGTTTCTGCAAATTTTCCTACACACCATGCCTGAGTCTTCATTCGCCAAACAACTTATCAGCCGCGGTAGGAAAGGCCAAGGTGAACTGGGGTATATAGAAGACGCTGAACTGGCGTTCCGACAAAGGGCGTATGATATGGGCGCACAGATAGCCCGTATGAAGCATACTAGAGAAATAAACGACATTATGTCGGACCTGAAGAAAGAGTACGAAACAGAACAAAAGGGCAAAAATGGCCCAGATAAAAGGTCTGCTAGGATATTCTACGAAGAACTACAGAAACGTGCTTCCTTTGCTAAATCCCCGCCTAGAGACGCAGCGAACAGATTAGCAGCGCAGGCTAACCGTGTCGCTTTTATAGGCACGATTGGTCTCAACGTGTCATCCGCATTAGTCAACGCGTCACAAATACCTTTGATGATGTATCCTATTTTGATAGGAAAATACGGTATAGGTCCCGCTACAAAAATCTTAGGTAGTTCTATGGGGCTTATAAAAAATAGTGGGATCACACGGAAAATAACTCCTCTGGGAGAAGATAAATCCGTACAGGTTGGGGGTATGCCATCCATAGATAACTATTTTGAACTGCGTGGGGATGGTAGCTTTGGGATACGAGAAGAAAAACTTAAAGGGTTAAGTAAAGATAGAGAAAAGGAGATACGTGACCTACAAGCTCTAGTGGAGAAGGCGTCGGCACAAGGACAACTTAATCGCTCGTTATTCTATGATACTCTGGGTGCCGAAATGTCTGGACGCGCCAAAAGTAAATGGGACATGACGAACGCCTATTCTGCTTTCATGTTCCATCAGATAGAGCGTTTCAATCGTCAGGTTGCTATGACCACGGTTTATAAACTGGAATTGGACCGTTTAAGAACTAAGGACCCGAAGAAAACTACTGAAGCGGAACGGGGCATGTCCGATGCCCAGATGCAGGAAGCCGCCTCTACAGAGGCTATATATCGGTCACAGGAAATGAATGGTGGGGCATTCCTAGCTACAGCCCCTCGTATAGCACAAACCCACATTGGCCGTGTAGCCATGATGTACAAGACTTTCGGTCTTCAGATGTACTACACGATACTGAAGACGGGTAAGATAGCTTTCTCAGACGCAGATCCGATTGTGAGACGTACCGCACAGAAACAACTAATAGGTATATTAGGATCATCCGTCTTATTGTCTGGAGTACAGGGTATACCCATGTTCGGGGCGTTCCTTTTAGCCGCAAATATGTTCTTGGATGACGATGAAGAAGATGCCGAAACTTGGGTACGTCAGGCGATGGGTGAAGGTTGGTATAATGGTGCGTTGAACGCAACACTTGGCGTAGATGTAGCCAATCGTATCGGACTTGGTAACCTCATATTTAGGTTGAACCCGTATGCTCAAAACCAATCTGCGGCAGATATAGCTATGCAGGCTATTGGTGGACCCGCGTGGAGTGTAGGTTCGCAGTTCGGGCGGGGTGTAATGGATGTAATGGATGGTGAGGTACAACGTGGCGTAGAGAGTATGTTACCCTCCGCGCTCCGTAATGTGGCTAAGGTGGTTAGGTATGGAAGTGAAGGGGCTATCAATACCCGAAAAGGTAACCCCATATACGACGATGTTACTACAGGTGAACTACTATTTCAGTTGTTTGGTTTCGCGCCTACCGGTTACACGTTACAAATGGATATAAACCGGAGCAAAAAAGAAATTGAACGTGGTACTGCCAAGAGACGTAAAAGGGCGTTAGATGATTTCCATATGGCTCTTGCTATGGGTGACGATGGGGATATCAGATCGGCATTTAAAGATGTTATTTCTTACAACAAAAAACACCCTAGTTGGGCTATCACAGGTTCTACCATACAGAAATCTATGGCTATGAGGTTTAAAACTGCCGCTAAGATGCACAACGGCGTGACCATCAACCCAAGTCTAAGCGCCGATTTACTGGCGCATGGTAATGATTTCTGGGGAGAGAGCGGTATCAACCTAGCGAAATTCTTAGATTTAGATTTGGACTTCTAATAAAAAACCCCCCGTGATTATTGGCGTTATCACGGGGGGAAGATGGGTGTAGCAGTACAAACCACTACAAAGGAGAACCGACAGTCAGGGAGGGTGACTGTCACTGATTATACTATCACACGGTTCTCCAAATGCGAATACCTAAAATGCTATTTTCTACCACTACCCGCCCTTCCGTTTTGTAGCCTTTTTCTAAGGTTATAGCAGCCGCTTGCTTCATAGCTTCGTCAGTATTTATACATGGTATGAACACCGAAGCACCCGCTACCATATCGTCCCAGTTTACTACGATCCGTACACCGTCTGGGTTTAAGTCGTCAGTCCTCAACACCCCTTGGCACATCGTCTACCTCCAGATCACATTTAACCGCTAGCACGGTGGTTGGAGGTAGCTGCATATGCGTACCTTTACTCAACCGCATTTTAATTTTAGTAGCTCCCAGCTTCTTTTGTAGGTCCTCGACAAACGAGGCATAGTTGATTTGCTGTTCACCGCACCATACCCGAAGGGGTTTCGGTAGAAGATACGCTCGTTTCAAATCGGTTTCATACCTCGCCACCATCTGACCTCGCGGCAGTGCTTCCGGCACGATAAGAGAGTCCATCCCAGCATTATCTTTTTTACGTAAATCATCCGTGCTTTTTATCCACAGGACGTTAGAGTAATGCTCCATAATGTAGTCGTTCAAGGTCTCCTCGACCGAGGTGTTCATGCCAGAGACATAGTTCTTATTATTCTTGAGCATGTTTATAGTCCACTTGAATAACTTCGGTATGTCGTAGTCTATAAGTCCAGCCTTTTTTGCCAGCATAAGACCCGCCATAGTGTTCGTAGCGAAAGCAGACCAGAACCTATTTTCGGAGGTAAGCCCCGCTTTCTTGTCAACCCTTTCCCGCACCAACTCCAATATCCCCTTTACGTCATCCATGTGGTTGAGAATGTATTGGATGTACACTTTACCCGCGTGACCGTAGTTGTTGTTTACGGCTGCGAGGAAATCATCCTGTATTTTCTTATCCTCAACCTCATCGAACATACGGTCTACCTTGACTTCCAGTATGCGCTGCGCTTCCGCTTTCGGCATAGCTTTCGTCATACTTATTCGTTCAATTATGCTGGTATTCCCGGTAGTTACAGCCAGCAACTTCCAGGCGTCTCCACGGTACCGTTCCGCGTTAGCCCCGCTTGTCATTCTAGCACGTTGACGACCTCCCGTTATTTGGTACGCCATGTTACTTAGTTCTGGACCTTTGGCTTCAGTCAGTTCGTCTAGGTACATAGGTAGGCTGTGGTATATCTCGCCTCTGTGCATCTTGGTATTAAACGTATCTTCCTTCCGTAAGATAAGGTCTTCTGGCCTACCCCATACCGAAACCGCTGCGGCCATAGCAGTCGTCTTACCTACTCCAGACTCCTTACTGTGCAGATGTAAAGCCGCACAATTCACGGGTGCTAGATTCATAAGTACACTACCGAAAGCAGAACCGACCACGAATTGGTGTATCTCAAACCCGTCACGGTTATAGAAATTTATAGTATCTTTCCAATCTTGCAGCGTGCCTTTAGGCTCAAAAGACGGGAACAACGAGGTGGTCTGACTGGATGGCGGGTTAAAATCCACCTGATTTGCAGATATCGCTTGGTTGCCTAGAATAAATAATTCACAATCATCGTCAGTCCAACCAAACTGTTTATGGGCTTCTTCCGCTGCACTCTGCGCTTGCAGCTCGTTAACCCAAGAATTCGTATATGTCATAAGTAACTCCATTTTTCCTATGGCTACACCGTAGTGTGACATTTCTTTTTTAAATTCTTCGCGGGAATTCACTGCCGAAAACGGTATGGTAAATTCCCTAACACCATCGCGAGGTAGGTGTAGTTTCATGACAAGGCTCTCGCCTTGTTCCTTATCCCACAACCGTTTATCTACATATAAATCGTTATGGTATATTGGGGCTTCCTCTATGCTTCCGTCTGGTAAGCTAACCCTCTTGTATATCCCCCCGTTCGCACCTCTAAAATAAGGTTCTGGGTAAGATGGTATTTTGTACGTGTTAACAGGTGCGTCAGGTAATTCAAGAGACGGGGCTTCCACGGTATTATCTTCTTCCGTTGCCTCACGCACCCTACTACCTAGAACTATGGGTGATTTTATCTTCGCCCAGTGCGAACATCCTGTACATATACCAGAGTTAAATTCGTCAAATTTGCTGCAACTATAAGGACCTTTGATCCTATCCATCTTATCCATCGTATCTTTTAAACTGAACTCGCGATGGTTTTCCGATATCTTCCGCGCTGCGCGATCCGCGTCTTCACAGAATTTTGCTATAGATAATCCCGCGCGCCAGAGTGGTTCGCTGACTTCATCCTGCTTTGTTAATATGTACGCCAACTGCCCACAACCTACACCGTTACGGGTCTTCACCATTATATCTTTGAATATGGTTTTTCTGTTGCCGAGTAGCGCATCCATCACAGCGTTACTACCCACTGGAATATGTTTCGTAGGAACTGGTATCGGCACATCGGCAAGATACTCAACGAATACGTCCAGATTTATTGGTGCTGAGAGTATGTTGCTACCCAACTGGATGACTTCAGTCGGCGGATCGTCCTTATGGTTATGTGTATGGGGAATACGTAAGACGCGTGCTGCGTCGGCGGTTACGGCAGGGTCTGCTAATAAGTTATATTTAGCACATGCGGCCTTTAGCTGCTCTGCCGTTTGCGACCACTCCTGTACACTAACAGGTTCTGACAAAAACCAGTACGCGTGTATTCCACGACCGGAACTAACCAGCGTGGGTTTAGGTATGTCTAGCGATACGCAGAATTTCTGTAGCGCGGATAAGGCGGCGGATTGATCTGCGTATTCCTTATCGGGACCGCAATCCAAATCCAGAAAGAAAGATTTAAGTTGGTGCGCGTTATCAGCTTTTCGGGAGTTATCGGTCTGGAAGGTAGCTAGTGCAAAATATGTATCGAACCCATCTTTATCTAGTTGTTCGGCTGCGGTTATGAGAGCGTCTTTAGAGGTATAGAAGTTTTGTACACGCTTGTTCTCCGTAGCGTGCGAAGCGAACACACAATAAAACCCGTCATCTCCTAACGCCCTCCCAAGAAAATCATTTGTATCCATCCCATTTCCTTTGAAGAGATACTACGACCATACACTTTATGGAGGTGTTTACGCCCGCGGAAAGTCACCCACCGGCTAACCCGAAAAAATGTATGGTCGTAGTTATATGTGTTTACTTTAGTCGTCCCAAGCGTCTACCAACGCATCCAAGTCCTTGTTCGTAGCCTTGGCTGGTGTGGCCTTTTTACTGACCTTCACCGGTTCCTCAATAACTACTTCGTCACCACTTTCGGCAGCTTCAGAGGCGGTATCGAAAGGATTTTCAACCTCTGCTGTAACTGCAAACCCTTCAGTGGTATCGAAGGGGGAACGACTTTCCATGACAGCGTACTTGATAACCTGTACGGCACGTAGACGTAATGATACTCCGGTGCCGATACTACCATTATAGGGCGTGAATGACACGGCTATATTAACCGTACTACCCGTTGTCAGCATGAAATCTTCATCAAGTACGGTATTCCTAGCGTCGTATTGCGTAGGTTTACGTGTGGCATCTTTACCGTAAGCGCCCTTGAGAGACGCTTTAAAAGTAAACGTGCCGTCCTCACCCTTGGTGAAGGGGTTATCAAACTTATCCGGCCAACCGTCTTGAGTAGCTGCCTTCTCCTTATATGCCGCAAGCATAGCGGTCCACAATTTTTTAGCTTGGACCTTGTTCATACGGAAACTTGTTTCGTACTTGGCTCCGTCATCAAAGGCATCACAAGGGACCGACTTTTTCTTCTTGTTGTCGAACCTATAGCAACGATTAATTCGAGGCCACAGGGCTTCAACATCATCAATAAGAAATACTGGGCTGGCTTCAGCCATACTTATTCTCCTAGATTTTAGTGGATTGAAAACCGTCTGTTTCAGCAAACGGGGATATTTTAGAATTCTCGAAAGGTGTGAATTCTAATGTTATAGCACGAATTGTATCGGCATGGTTTATCATGTCACCGGCTTCGCGCAGTTCGTCCTCTGTCAGAGGTCGTTTGGGCTTGAAAAAGAGTTTCGGTGTAGGGCTAGCATCATCAAAATACATCTGTGTGATAACCGCTACAGCCGGTGTGTCGTGTTCTTTGAGAAAACGAGCATAGGCTTGCATAGGCAGATTACCGTCACGAGCCTCACCAAAGATAGAGGTAGCTGGCAAACGTAACTGGTAAACTGTACCGAAATCTTCTTCGGGTAATATAGCTAGCCGCTGTGAAAACCTACACGCACGACTGCTTCCATAACCAGAACCCCTTATGTTGTGTTTACAATCCATGCACCTTACCGATTGGCGTTGATGCGAGGGTACATCTGATGATGGCGTCTGTGTGTTGGCGGACCAACACGTAGGAGTATTTAGTTTATCTGGATCATATTCCTCCTCATAATAAGACCTAGAGATAGGTGCAGCATTCACTAGCACGCCGAAGTATGTAGATTTAATAGTTGCCGCATCCCGAAAGAGTTTGTCGTGAATATCTAAACGTAGCACTAAAAGTCCTCGTCAGGATCGAGATCAAAGTTAGTCCTAGGACTAACTTCTTCTGGTATGGGAGTATCATCTACAGAAGACAGCGCGGATACGACTGCCGGTATGGAGAACCTATACGTATTCCCAACCTTGATATAGGTAGAAGGAGGGATATGCTTACGCCTTATCCAACCTCGGATTGTGGATACGCTAACACTAAAATGTTTAGACACATCCTCTATTGGCACATACGCCGGATCGTTCATTATTTTTTCCTTACAGAGATTGCATACTCACTATCGACATTTAAACCTTGGGGTACGCATTCTGGGTTTTCTTCCAAGAACTGTTTCACATTCCCTTGGTTCAATCGTTTTTCAAGGAATTCCGGTACGTTATTCTCCTGTACGAACCGGTACATACTTTCCCAATCGGATGTCCAATAACGTGTTCTGACGCTCCGGTAAAAAAGTCCTTCTGATGTACGTACACTCTCTACACCATGTTCTTTACAATGGTCGAGTAGCGCACGTTTAATAGTCTCTTGTTGTGCCTTTAACTCACCGTCTTCATCTTTGAACTGTTTAGATAGTTCGTTTCGACGGTCTTTTATTTTTAAGTAAACCTTGGTGAGTTTCTCCAACTCTATCCTATCTACGCCCATCTAAACCCTCCTTCATTATGGGAAGGGCATTCTAGTATCATAAAATAGGCTAGTCAAGTAATTCGTTGTATAAATCTAGTATTTGTGTGTGAACATCAATTTTACTATCTAACAAACTGTAAACGTGCTTTTCAACGGTAGAACCTTGTAATTGCACCACTGTACACTTATGCTGCTGCCCGGACCTATGGACACGGGCATTGGCCTGAGAATAAGTTTCCAGTGAACTAGTAGGACCCCACCACACCACAGTATTCGCAGCGGTCAGGGTAACCCCATGTGCAGCGGCGGCTGGCTGAATTATCAGAACTTGGGGGTGTTGCTGTTCTTGGAATGCTTTAAAAATCTCGGTTCGGCGCGGTGCGGATACATTACCTTGGATAATTTCGTTACTAATATTATCGGCGGTTAATTTGTTCGACAGAATACTGATGGCGTGGCGGAATGGGACAAATACAAGAACTTTTTGGCTTGACTCGTCTATCACCTCACGGAGAACTTTGTACCTATGCTTTACGTCGAATTCTAACGCGTCACCTTTATCGGTGTATATGGCACCGCAGGATATCTGCAATAGTTTGTTCATATTAGCAGCAGCGTTTACGGCTGTTATCTCCTCACCCGCTGCTTGCAAGACCATGTATTTTTTTAGTTCTCCATAATACTTCTTTTGCTGTTTGGTCATCTCCACTTCACGTTTGGTATACACCATGTCCGGTAGGTCTAGACAGTCTGCTTTAGTGAACCGAATAGCGGGTTGTAGTACGTTGAAAACTGTGTCCGTTGCGCTTTCTTTTGGCATCCATTTAAAATTAGATACCTTGTACATAACCATATCGCGGAACGAACCAAAAAACCGCGGTGTCTTCGCGGGGTTTACTATCTTGGCTAGACCGTAGGCATCAACGGGGCTTTGTGCAGCGGGTGTCCCCGTCATCATCCACACCCATGTATTAGGGTTAACAAGTTTATTGAGAGTTTTCCACCGTTTAGTCTGCGCGTTCTTGTAGTGCGTTGCTTCATCCACGATTATGAGGTCAAAATTACCTTCCTTAATCACGTCGGACACTATATCAACACCGTCATAATTTATTATCACGTAGTCAGAACCATTCGCTATTATACGTTTACGTTTTTCGGCGGGGCCATACGCAACATCCACAGACCTGTGCATAGCAAACGTGAATAAATCTGCACGCCACGCGCTGTCCATAATCGACAGTGGGCAGATCACCAGAACTCTATTTATTATACCTTTATCCAGAAGATAATCGGACGCCCATATGGCGGATGCTGTTTTACCCGTTCCCTGTTCGTTAAAGCAAAACGCTCGTTGATTAAGAGTGAGAAAGGCTGATGTTGTTTTCTGGTGGTCAAACGGTTTGTGTTGGCCCGGCCAATTATACTGCGCGGTTATCGGTGAGGGCGCTTTTATATTAAGGCTATTAAGGGTATGAGCTTCTTGTAAACCCCAGCTCACAAGAACTCCATTGTCTCCCACTATACTACTTTTTGGTATGTTATTTGTTACAGTCTCGGGGTTCTTTAGTTTAAGTAGGAGTGCTTTATCTTTTATTATTTGCACTGAGTTCTCCTGTACTGGTGAATAATGGGGGTGCTGGGGTGAGGGGGGAAGTCTCACCCCAGCGAAAGCGCGAAGGCCGGGGAAACTCCTTTCTGTTTTAGCGCGCTTTATTCTGTTCGTAGATTAGAGCGCACCGCTCCTCCACATATCTGTGTTCTTACACCTTTTACAAATCCGTTCGCCAATCCACGAACTTTCAAATTCTTTTAGGCACGATAGGCATTTACGGGTGTTTGGTGTGTGGATTTGGGTTTTTTCGTCTGTGTCAGATAGTTTTTTAGTGAATTTGTTCTTCTTCTTAGGTTTTACGTTTGACACTTTTTTTCCTCTTACCGTTTCGACTACGGTTCTTGCCGGGGCTTTCTAGTTTGTAACCATCCTTATTGGAGCCACCTCTGCTCAACAATTTATTATGGCTAACATCCTTACCCTTACGGGATACACCTTTCTTGTCGAGCGCCCTTCTAGCCCGTTGCCGTTCCATCCTGTCAGGATGTTCGCCTCTAGCTTTCTGCTTCTGGTATTCTTTTTTGTAGGGACGTTTTGATTTGGTGTATGCCATAATTTAATTCCTACCGTTATACGCGCATTCGACTACAGCGCAGTGTCGCCTACATAAGCCACTCGGCTTGGCATTCCAGTAATCATTCGTATACGCTTCTTCCATACGGTTAAATGAAGTAAGCCATTTATCCCATAAAGTACTTTCTTGGTCTCGCGTATATGAACTCTTAATTAAGTCTTTAGATACCACAAACAACAACCCGGCTCTAACATTATTAACTTCGGGGAAGTGTTTAAATACTGCTAAAGCCATAAGCTCTAGCTGACCTGTATCCGCGTACCGCGCAGACTTACCTGTTTTGTAGTCTACCACCCACGCCAGATCGTCATCTACTATTATCAGGTCAGCTATACCTCTAAACCAAACATCTTTATCAGAAAAGGTACAAGGCTCCAACTCTTCGTCGAGACCTAGTTTATACTCGCATAACTTATCGCCTTCTTTATCCATAAGGCTATTTATGGCAGACACCGCGTAATCAAATCTTTCTGGCATGGGGGTGCCGTCACGAACATATTCCTCGGCAGCGGTGTGGAATGATGTACCGTAAAGCATTGCGTCAGTAACCCGATCCTCATAATCCTTAACCACTTTCATGTGGTAGAATTGTTTCGGACACTGTTCAAACGCTTTGATGCGGCTGTATGACCACGGGACTATGGCAGACATTATTCACAATCTCCATATGATTTGCCCACACCCACCTCGCAATCCAGAGGTAATCCTTCCGCCCAATCAGGTATGATACGCATACATTCCTCCATGTATTTTTTGGCTTCAGCGACTTCACTATCTGGAACAGCGCAAACCACAGAGTCATGAACGGTTAGCACAACTTTGTATTTCTTAGCTATTCTTAACATTTGTTCACCAATAACGCAACGCGCTAGTGCTTGGCATACGTTCTCTATGACCTTCCCACCGTAAATTCTCGTCATGCCCCGCCGTGTTTTATACTCAAATTGTTCCCCCATATCCGTTTTATAGTTCACAAGCCCGTCATATCGTAGACGTAATCCAGATGGGAGGGTCAGGAATTTACGCCCCGCAATATTTATAAGGTCGTTAACGCCCAACGAACCGGCATCACCGTTGTACATACTGACTAGGGTTTGTTGGGCATCGCGCCATAACCTAGTGATCTGCCAGTTAGTATCACGGTAGGTATTAATAGCCTTGCGTGCTTCTGATATACTTATATTTACGGGGGGATCGAAACTACCTAGTTGATCCTTAAAGCGCACCGCGCCCATGCCGTAACCAGCCCCCAATATTGTAGTTTTTCCAACAAATCGTTGGGCATCGCTAACTTCGGTTTCAGCTACACCGTAAATACGTGCGGCCATACTTTTGTATACGTCTTCACCAACGGCAAAAGCCTGTGTCAGATCAGTCTGTTCAGCCAGCCATGCAAGTATACGTGCCTCAATTTGGGAGGAATCGGCGTCGATTAGGGAGCACGATGGGGGAGCTAATATACTACGCTTTAACTTCTTACCAGAAGACCCCCTACTCGGTAGGTTCTGCAGATTGATCTTATCATCTCCACCCCACCTACCTGTATGTGCAGCGTAGTATCTCACCGGTACGGGTAACGGACCACGCTTCGATATATCTATAAATCGCTGCGTCCTAGTTTCTTCTAGCGTACTTTTATTACCTAGTCGGGCTTCTACGAGGTTCTTAACCTTAACGTCTTCGTGGTCCCGTAGAGCCATAAAATCTTCGTCAGATTTAGCGAAAGCAAAGGTTTCTTTGCCAGTGGTCAGACTTATCTTCATAGGCGGATCGACACCTACACCTTCAAGTAACGCAGCAAACTTAGGGTTACTCATAAGGTCGTCTTTGTCCACTCCGGCGGAGTTTAACAAACTATCTTTGTGGTTACGTATTTCCACAAGACGTTCTTCTAACAGGGCACGTTCCAACAACAATGTTGCGTCTATAAACATTCGCAGCGTTAGATCAATAAGCCGAAGCTCCTGTTTGGGGAAACCCTTACCTATTTTTCTAAACAGGTCATAGGTTAAGTCTACATCGTTTATGCAGTAGTCTCCGTATTTCGATAGTTCTTCTTCGGTGAAATCACCTCTATGCTTCCCGATTGCGTCGGTGACTTCCGTTCCCTTAACACCAAGCTGATGCCTTTCAGCCAACGCCCGTAAACTTCCGCTAACTTCCACCCCGTCCACAGCACGGGCAATGCACAGAGTATCGGTATAAAACCTAGGATTAATATTATAATACCAACCAAGAATTGCGCCATCAAACATGGTGTTATGAGCAAGTACACAAGACGCTTGGAAGTCGAATGTTTGTAAGAATTGTTTGATCTGCTCGTTCGTTCCACTAGCCCACTCCGTTTGGTTGTTGTTGACCTTGACCCCCACTCCTATAACTTCAAAGCGGGGGTCCCTGATGTACTCCTCTGTGGTCATCTTTAACAGTGAATACTTTTTATCGTAATACGTCTCAAAATCTACCGTTATCAAGTCCATCGGCTGTTCTCTGATATTATTTTAGGAACGGGATATTCGGTTTGGTTTTGGTCATTGTGTGATAGTCCAACTGCACCTTCAGCGTGTTTATGATTTTACCCGCGGAGTTATTCATCTCTGAGGCTACCTTGGGGGTTATGTTCCCCGCTTTTAGGTCATCGAAGGTGTTACATAGTTCGTTACGCAAGTCTGTTACGGTCTTCATACCTGTTCTCCTTGGTTAAGATACCTTCGTATCTTGAGTTGCACTCTTTTTAATTCAATTAGTTCTTGTGGTGGCTCGGCATCCCAGCCCAAAACCTTTTTCACGTAATTGTCGGATAGGTTATCCCTTTCGGCTTGGCTTTTCGCTCTAATGACCTCCCTATTCTGCGCCCTACGCGTTGCCGCCCGTGTCTTTCTTTTGGCACGTTCGTCGTCTGTAAGGCGGGCCATATACGCCAAGTCATAGGCTTTTTTGGCTACCTTCTGTTCGGGGGTCATAGGTTTTCTAGCTAGCTTTTCTGCTTCGGTACGAGGCTTACGGTACTTCCTACGTTTATCTCGGTTAGCTTTCCACCAAGCACGGGATGTTGCCCTTCTACGTTCTCTCTGTTCTTCGGTTATGTTTGCAATATACGCACGGCCATAAGCGCGTTGGTGCTCTTTCTGTTCTTCGGTCCTGTTTGCGTAGTATTTTTTATTTTCCTTTCGTTTACGCTCCCGCCAATCCTCGTCGGACATGTTCTTAGGTCTAGTCATAACTTGCTCATCCCTCCCTACCTGTTTTTGAGTTCGGCTAGTTCTCCCGCCAATGCCAGATACCCACACCCATCTATAAAACTATCTTTGGTAGAAGAATTAGCCTTTACACGAGCTATTTTTAACAGCGCCATCATCACAGCAACATCTTCGCTGCTTACCTCTATACCTAAGTGTGTTGACCAGTACTTACCTATGACAGCAAAATTTGTACTCATGTCACCATAGTCTTGAGCGCGCTGCTTCGTGATATACTCCTCTGCCGTACGTAGTATGACTGACCGCTCGCGAACACGCGGTTCTTTATCCGGCGTATCCCATAAAGGTAGCTCCAACTGCTCTGCCATCTAATTAACCTCTGGGTTAGGATTAACGAGGGTTGTGTTCTCTATATCAACATCGTCAGGGTCCATTACACCCCACACAACAATAGGAACCTCATACCACTCTTTTGGACCATCTTCGGTCTTCTCGTAAATTATTTTGATGGGGCTCTTACCACACTCCGCACATTTTATATCTCCGCTCTCCATTATATGTGCTTCTGTGTGACCGCAAGGTAAGGCTAATACCGTGTTATTTTCTCTCTCCGCTTCCTCCTCTATGAACCTACATTTTTCTTCGATAGCCTTATTCAGCTTTTTTATATCTTCCTTAGTACGAACTATCCCAAAAGGGTCTTTCTTACGCTCTGGGAATTTCAATATATTGTCGGACATCCTGTGAACTCCTTATTTTATTGTATTTGTTAGTCCTAGGACTAACTCGGAGGTGCCCCACTGTAGACCAAGAACAGTACCTCTCATTAGGAACATTATCATGGTCTACAGCGGGGTCTAACGTAACGTGTTTCTCCGGTGCCAGCATCGCGGGGGAGGTCCATCTACAGGTATACCCATGAAACCCATAGACTTGAAACCCGCCGACCTAACACTGCGGAAGGATTTTTTTACGACCTCTCATCCGCTTAGTCGTCGCGCTGGGGGATACTCCAAAGCCCGCGCGGAATAAATATTACTTGCTAATGGCATTCTTCATAACTCCCGAAACCGCGTACATATTTTCCTCGTTTATGACGAACGAGCGCCCCCCTGCTTCTTTTATATCGCGTAAATTCTTTTCCTGTAGGGCTGTGGGTTTATTCTTACCCGCCTTACATTCTATCCCAAAAAAATGACCGTTGTAACAGGCTATTATGTCTGGAACACCACTTTTACCGTAGCCCCCGGTCATAGGAAAAAAGTAATATGCACCAAGTTCTTTTAGCTGCTTAGTGACTACCCGCTTAACCCTACCTTCTGGCGTGTTAGCCATCTTGGAATTCCAATCTTTTTGGTCCGGTCTTTGACCCATCGCCCAACCGCGCTTCATTACGCACTCGCGATAACGCCTCGACAGTCCGGTATACATGCGCTTTAGCGGATTGTTGTCTAAGAGCATTCGGCGACCTGTCATACTTCGTAGCCAAAACTTCTATAGGCTCCCCTGATTTGTAATCGTCTAAAAAATTTTCCAATTCTGAGCTTGTCCATTTCTGCCATCGCTTCTTCATCCCTGACCTCTTTTGCGTTTGTTGATCCCGGCAAATGCCGACCTAGCCCCTAAACTTTTACGGTGGTTCAACGGTCTGACTTTCTTTCGGCGTCGTGCGGGCGTCTTCTTTGAATACGTGTGAACAACTTTCTGCGCCATTCGTTACTTTACCTTTCCTTTTTCTAGCTTTTCTCCGTGGTCCTGTAGCTTCCCTACCATTGAGGAATGATCCATCAGTAGGTTCATAAACATAGACCGCTTTACAGTGATGTTGGATTTCCTACCAGAAACCAATTCGTGAGCCTTATCGAAAGCCTCATCGGTTGTGTGTAGTTTCATTCTTGTTCCTCCGCATTACACGCTGCTTCTCCATCGCAGCAATCCATTACCGGTCTATGACAAGCCGTACACGCATAATGGCCGTGTATAAATTCTAATCTTGTGTGCGCCCCACACCAAGGGCAAGCTGTAAAATCTGAAAGCGGTTTGGTATTCTGGTTCACAGCTACCTCACGTTTCGTAGAAACTGGTATCGACTATAAAGTTAATTTCTGTAGGTTATTTAAGTTACCAATACCAACCCTGACATCGGGCGGTATTGTCCCATCAACATCTATCCAGAATGTATTGTTATTTATGCGTCTGCCCACACCATTTACTTGTTTTGTCGGTGGTGTAGGGTCACAAATCATAAGCACCGCTAGTTTGTCCTGCACCCAGCCGGGTAGTTCGTTGACCCCCGAATAAGCGCCACTAATGTCAGGGGCGTCGATGCCCCCGACACATAAGATACACACGGTGCCGTCATTGCGAACTAACACCCTGCATATCTTATGATCGAAGTATTCGGTCACTAAGCAACTTCTCCCCGTGCTACAAACAGTATACCATCTGTGAGCTTATATCCCACGCCCGGCACGAACTGTTTTTTCTCAATAATATTTAGAGCGCCCAGCTTATCCCTCAAATCTTCTGGTAATTCGTTTTCGGTGTACGTTTGTTCCGCTATGAAGTTACTTCTGAACCCTGTGATATCTGGCACCGTACATACCTCGAAAACTTGTTCGCCACGTAAGGTAGAGGTAACACAGACCATTGACACACGATTTAGTCTATATTTAGAGGCGTCACGTTCCGTATCATAAGCGGCGGCTAGTTCATCTACCTTACGTTGCAGCTTTTCAGTAATGAACATATGGTCAGACGCGTGTAGCCGAATAAGTTCATCACGCAAATCATCGTCATAACGTAGGGCGCTGAACGCTGAAGATATCTCATTCTTACTGTCGTTTTTCTCCTTATGCCATTCACTGCTTGCTTCCCTCGACAGTACTTTAGCTACACCCTCCACGGTGTAGTCACGCATATACTTACTGACGTTCTTAACCGCCTGATCTAAATTGCCTGATGACGTAAGGTGCCGTTGCCATGAGTGTGACGCGTATTGGTAGTTTGCTATATTTTCGGAAAACACAACATACTTATATCCAGAACCTCTATCTGAGTTGGTGTAGTCGCCAAAACCGATCCACCCCATGCACAATGGTTTATTCGGGTGGTACACCAGTAAGTTCTTATATCCATGCTTAATATAAACACTGAACTCGGCACGGGGGTAAAGTTTCCTCACCCGTGCAGCGAACATTTTGAGTTCCATCGACAATGCGGAATGGGTGCGTATGCTATCTTCGGGCATACTTTCGCAATCTTCAACTAATTGAGCGAATGTCATTTTAGTTCTCCTGCATATTTTTTGTTTGCGCGGTCTGCCATTTGGACCATCTCTGTGTATTGCAGATCAAACGTGCTGTTTGCTCTACGGTTAAAATCATTTCGGAATTTACGCTTGGCTTCTTGAGTATCAACCCCCCTTATATCTGTTTGTGCTAAGAAGTGCCATGCGAGGTGTGTTCTTAGTGGATGATTGTAATCCATAACAATCTCTATTGCAAGCCTTGCGGGTAACATATCGGTGCTTGTCACAAAATGTTCCACGCCACGCTTATGCTCATTTATTTCGGTAATCATACGTTCCCGGTAATCCCAATCGTCGCACGGCATCATCGGGCCAACGATGCACATCCACTCATAGAATGCGTCTATGTGCGGCTTGAGGGATTTCTTCTTGCGTTTATCTATACGTATTTTGGGTTCGGGCCAGAACGGACCGGCGAAATCCCAAACCCCAACCGGCCATTTATCTTTGCGACGGAAGGTGAGTAGGTAGTCGGGTTCGGGTTCGGTGATGGTGTCGGCGGGTTGCCACCGGTATTCTGGGCGTGGTATATATCTATCCACGTATTTGGTAGTGGGCGACCTGATAATTTTTTCCCCGCCGATTGTAACACCTCTCTCGGCACCAACCACTTTGTGACGAATGAAATGTCTTGATCCTGAATTGAAGCTCATGCCGTAAGGTAGGTATTCACGTAAGAAGTTATACCTAGACGTATCGTGACTGTGGGTTATGCCGCCGCGTACGGTAATTTGTTCGTATGTTAGGTTTTCCTTTTTATCATGTAATATCTCCCACGTAATCGGTGGGCGTTCTATGGCGAGTTTTAGGTAGTTTTCGTACCACGGGCCATAGTTGTTAGGTTTTTTCATTGGTAATGTATCGCGCAGAATATACTTATTGCTACTATCCGTTCATGCTTTCTGCGACGATCAGCTATCGGACGAATGTCATCCTCCAGCGTATGGTGCTTACTAACCAACGGTTTGATTTCACTGTACCGATTTACTACATCATTAAAGGTGTTGAGTTTCATAACCGGGTTCTCCTTGATACCAGTTGTCTTGTTAGTCCTAGGACTAACTATTTAAAATCCACAGGAACATATCGACTAGCGCGATCATGGTGCATAACCACAATACGAACGCCACGATTACGGTTATCTTGATGACAGCTACCGTCACGAGTTATCTCCATGTTTGTTTTTCATGTGATGGGCCAAACCGTCATCGGTTTTGAAAACCCTACCGCACACCCTGCACGGTAGGTCTGCCTTCGGCAGCTTTTTATCTGATGGTATATGCATTCGACCCATAACGGAGTTTCGGCGGCACAGAGGGTCCTTAATATTCGTATTTCTACCCATAGCTCTACCTCCTAAGTTCTTTAGCTGCACGGCCACGCGCGTGCTTTTCTTCGGCGAGTTCCTCGTAGTTTTCTGGTCGCTCTAAAATATAACAATCCGCGTAGATGTTGCGCCCCATGCGCCTGATCTTTGCTTTACTCAAGACCTCTTCCGCGTCGATGCCCTCGGCGTCATGCACAGCGATAGTGAACGAGTGCTGCCCGCGTTTGGCACCATAGCTTTCCCTCAATACGGTACCCGTGATAGTCCGGTTACCACGGAAATAAGGTTTCCGCCATGAGCCGCCAAATACGCCTTCGGTGAATTTGATTTTAGTACCTACAACAATATCCATGCTCTACCTCCTAAGTTCTTTTTCGTGTTTGTCGATGATATCTTCTATCTTTTTGAATTTGAGGAACGGGTCCGTCGTACCGCGCTTCCAACGTGTGTATGTCGAGTAAGCAATTCCTGCCTCGGCACATACTCTGGTTAAACTTAAATCAAGTTTAGTTGCCCTATCCTCAAGTTTGACTATCCAATCGGGGGGACCTCCTTTAAATTTCTGAGGTTCAAAACCACCGCTGATAGGTTCGCGCTTCTCCGCTGTCTCATCTGTCTCTTCAACTTTCCAAAGTCGGAACTCATACCCCAACGCGGAGAAGATTTTTTCGGCGTTCTCAAACCTCGGGGAATTATATTCGTTTTCTATTAGGTGTATGTGCGCGGGCCGTAACCCAGCCCTCTTACCTAATTCGGGCCGTGACCAACCACGATCTTCCCGCAGTTTTTTCATTGTTTTCGCCATCCACGAAGGGTTAAACCCCTTCCTGTTTACATATCCTCCCATAGCTCTACCTCCTAAGCTCTTCGCTGGTTACGTGAATGTATTTGCCGCAGTCGGGCTTGGCATCTTCGTTGTCGATGATTACCCACAGGACTGGATGCGACCACTGACCCCACCCATTATAAAGATGTCCGTCAGTTATTATGATTATGGCTTGCGGGTTGATGCCATGTTCCTGCATGTAGGGCGGGACACAGTTGACATCGGTACCACCTCCACCACGCGGCTTGGTGGTGTTAACAAAATTATCCAATTCGGCGTTGTCGTACTTCTCATCACCGGCAACTTCGGTGTCCCAGTACAGCATACGTACCCAATCCGGTTTGACGGCATCGAAGCAGTGCTTGGCCTCGCTGGTAATTACAGATTGTTCTCGCTGCCCAACTGAACTAGATGTATCACCCGCGACCACGATACCTTCGACAGTCTCGGTTATGCCGGTGGGCATGGGTAAGTCTAACGCTACGTAGCGCCGGTTAAGTCGTCGGTATGTGGAATAGTCGCTACCCGAGCACGTAGACGTAACGAACTCACGCATTACTTCTCTCCAGTTTACTTGAGGCTTGAGAAGATCTGAGAAGTCACGTTCTGCACCCGTGCCTAACTTACCCGCCATCAATGCGCCTTGCCGTATAGCCTCATCAATGTCACGTTCTAGGTCACGCTGTTCGGCGTCGGTCAGTTCCTTGGCACCTTCCCAATCATGCTCATCGAAGCCGCTACCTCCACCGCTTCCACCGCCGGGTGGTTCATCTTCCAGTGATTTGTATACCTGCGCGGCGTTCATGCCCTTGTACTTGTCATCTATAAGACCACATTCGGGCATGACCGCGAAGCCGTCTTTATTTTCATCACGTATCTGTAGGTTGATTACGTAGTCGCACGCCTTGTTTGCGCGGTTTGCGTCTTCTTTCCACATCCACTCCCACGTAGTCAGGTGTCGGTATAATTTGTGGAAACTTTCGTGCAGTACCACGAAACGTAATTCGGCGTCGGTGAGTGTATCCACAAAGTCATGGCCGTACATCTCATCACGCCCATTGGTACACGCTGTAGGTACATCACCCTTAATCGACCGGTCTCCGATCATAAGAATACCGGCTAGCGCGCGGTACTTTTCATTGCCCATTATGGCAACCACAGCCTTATCAAGCCGTTGTTGCGGAGATAACTTGTTATTACCTAATGCCAACATGTTGGTTTTCCTCAGTTTTGGGGTGGGTCTTACCCCACCCCATAAGAAGTTAGTCCTAAGACTAACTAGTTAAACCTTGTCCGCGGCGAACATATAGTTGTTCACCCGCGCCCACTCGGTAAAGTCGCGGTTCGTCATAACCATCGACTGTTTCGAATACTTCTTGGCACGAACACCATTAGCGAACATGCCCTGAGCCTCGGTATTAAGACGCCCAAGGTATTTCATCCACGCCGATACCCAGCCACGCTCAATGTTTACGAGCGTGCGGTAGACCACCATGCACACGGCGGCTGCACTATCGGGAACCTTTGCGTTCATGGGATCATTCTTGATGCTGTCGAGTGACGGTAACTGATCCGCCAAATTGACAAACGCCATCAGGTCCATTGCCGCACGGTCGCCTATAGTACCCATCAGCAGCGCGGTCATAGAGTGACTGTTTATCTTTTCCCCTTTTTTGAGCCAACCGGACGCCGCTTCCAGCGACCGGGGTGTAACAAACGCTGCCCTTCCAACTGCTCTGGGATGAAAGATGTAGGGGTTCTCATCGGGGTCTTCGATATTTTCGAAACTTGCGAATATTTGCGGGTTGTCCTTTGCCCAACCCAAGAGCGTGTGGTCGATGCCATTCTCAATCCCCCATGTTATCCACTCCATATTATCCGGCTTACGCATACGCACCACCGTAACCCGATTACGCGAATGTGGCTGTAACAAGTCTCCCACACCTTCCGCGCCTAGATTGGTGGTCGCGAACACGATACTGTCAGGGTGTAGGTGTTTCGTACCCAGCCGCCGTTCCAACATGATACCGTTGGCGGCGTTCTTAACGGCGGGGTTAGCTTTGCCGATCTCGTCAAACATTACTACGACCGGCTTGTCGAGGTGTATGCCCAACTCCTCATTCGGCGCGAACCGTACGAAGTCGTTGCCTTCTATGTCTTTCATCTTGGGCAACTGCATATCACCAAGGTCCTTGGTGGTGCAGTCGAAGTAGCAGGGGGTATGCGTCGGTAGTTCTTTTGCAAGCATCTTTAACATAGAACTCTTGCCACTCCCGATATCACCCTCCACGATGACCGTCTGTTCGTGGCCGTTTTCTATTATCGCATTTACGACCTCATCAATGCCCATCGCGTACATACTTGTTGCTGAATTTGCCAATTTCTTTCTCCTTGCAGCTATGCTGCCCTATGGTTTTGTTAGTCCTAGGACTAACCGTTGCGGATGATGTTGTAGGCTTCCGTGATTTCCTTCTCGTCTGGATTAATGGACCCACTTTTGAGGTAAGCACTGACCACCATGTCCATGATCTTCACGGCGGTCTGATAGCTCATTCCTTCACGTTTCGGTTCCGTACTGTCACCTAGAAACTCTCTATCACTTAACGACATAACTTCTTTCTCCTGTTACTGGGTTGTTGGTACCGGTGGGTGACTTTCCGCCGGTATGCGGGGCGGGTCCTACCCCACCCCTACCGATTTCGTTCTACATTAATGATGGAAGGTTCTTGATAAGGTCATCGACCTTACGCTTGGTTTCCCGTCGTAGGTAGGCATCGTCACGTAGACCGTCAGCGGTCACGCCGTCCAACGCTTCGACCAACTGCATACGCGTTTCGGCCAATTCGGTGTCGTTGGTGACGTTGACCTGTTCTAGGGTGTCGATCATTTCAACGAGATTAGTGACCAACGTATTGCGGAAGACTTGCTTGTCTTCATTGTCGGTGTAGTCCAACCGTTTCGACATAGTTTGAAGCGGCTTTAGTAGTTGGTCGTACACACGGGTGAACATACCCTTTACGTTGTTCTCCACATAGTCGGAGAACTGCCCCTGCATCTGCGTGAGACCGGCTTGGTTCATCTCAACCCGCCAATCGTTCTGTGGAACAGGATAGTAGCCAAGCCTGTATGAGAACTTGCTACGTACCTCATCGACCGTGGGATACTCGTCGGGGTCAAACAAATCCCCCATCTTATCGGCTAGCACATGGGTCCGCGCTAAACTCCATTCGTATGACGCGAGGAACTCACTGACGAGGTTATCCCATTGCTGGAACATATCGGTGATGCCGTTGTGGTAGTCGAAGTACCTTGCTGTAGGTAGGAGGTTGTGCATACCCCACGGGAACGTCATGTCCTGATGGAACACGCGTATGGCGGATGTCATATCGTGGATAGCCTTTAACGCTGGGCTACCCGCTAATAAGTCTTTAGTGACGTTAGCCACACCGGTTTCGGCGTTGTTTGCTTGCGCCACCTCGGCAGAGGCACGCTTGTCTTTCTTACGTGCTGCCCACTGGCTGATAGACATATCTACCAGCGAAGCACTCGACGCGATTGTCGTTACGTCAACTGTGCTTATTGCCGCTTCGACAGCGGCTTGATCTAACCCCACATCAATGTCTGCACAGGCGGGGGTTGGAAGGGTTGTAGTTGTTGCTTGATAATCGGTGGTCATAACTTCTTTCTCCTTTGTTAGTCCTAGGACTAACTTTCTGGTTGTGGTTACCAATTTTCGTGATCTTGCCAACTAAACTCAGAGACTTTATCTGAACCTTTCGGACCGAAGATAACTACATCACCCTCGGCAAAATCTCCTCGCATACGTCGGTCATTGATTAGATGAACAAAATCCGGCTTGCCGAAAACCTTAACAGCGGACCAGTATTCATCCCCTCTAAATCCGACAAAATGAACTGCCATCTAACTTCTCCTTTGTTAGTCCTAGGACTAACTTTCTCGGTTTACATGATAGGGAACAATCCTCTCCACCCGAAAGCGGAAAGGCCGAACGATGCTGCCGCTAGCGACAACCAGAACAATATGTTCTGCATTTTTTCTCCTTTTTCTATTGTTCCTAAGTATATCACACCTATCAGGAAGTGTCAAGGTTTTCAGTATAGTTGTTTTCTGTATGTTATAGTGTGTAAATGTGTAAAGTTCTGTAATGTTCTATAATGTTCTTACACGGTAGTCCTGAACCCCGCAGAAACCCTACAATGTTCCAATGTTCCGTGATTTTGGGAAATTATATAGGGGGGGTTTCTAACGGGATTTTAGAGGAACAATATCGAGAGTTTTAATCCGCGTTTGTGGGGGTCTAGAATAAAGTTTAATAATATTTTAAAAAAGGAACATTACTACTACTACTACATTTACATACATTTACATAAGTTTTGATAAGCACTTCTCCACACTCCTGCACATATGCTGTCACCAAAACACACCAATTGCTAATGTTCTTTCGGAAGGGAACATTACGGAACATTGTGGAACATTTGGAACATTACAAACGCTAGTTACGGAACATTACAACGCTAGTTGTGGAACATTACCAATACGTGCCTATTTGTTAGTCCTAGGACTAACTTGTGTACCGAAGCCTGCCATTGACTCGCCGCTCCTGAAGAAACTGGTTTCGGGGTGTTAGTTAGTCCTAGGACTAACTTTTGGGGATCGACCATGTGATCCAGTTGTTGAGTTCTGTCAGTTCTGCAGGTCATCGACTCGTCGCTCCTGTGGTAACTGGTTTCAGTGTGATTGGGGAATGGCGCGGCGCTTCTAGGATCGACTCGCCGCGACCGTAGTAACTGGTTTCAACGCACAAAAAAAAGGGCGACCCGAAGGCCGCCCAGATGTTTATATTTGAGCTATCATGGTTGCGTACGCAGCCATGCCTATTATTATGCCTAACACCACGCCGAATAAAAATGTTATGAAGAAGTATTCTGTACTCATCATAGTCCCCATTCATCCAAGCCATGTTTGGTGTTAAGTCTGTTTCTCAACAGTTCGGCCTGTCGTAGCGGCCTATCTTCGGCTTCGTCGAACCATCCAATTACCTTGTCGGTGTGGATATTCTTTACAAGCCAACCGTTATCATACTTTTTTACTTGGTAAGGTAATTTCATACTCATACCTCCAAAAAAGTAGGGGCAGCACCATTGCTGCCCCTAGGTGGTAACTACTATTACTTACGACGTGTCTGGTCGCTGTACAGGAAAGCCGTTTTCGACATGCCTTTGTCGTTACCGAGCACAGTGATAGCGTCAGCAATGATTTCCATCGCCTCACTCACATTGTACAGCGTGCCGGTGGTCTTTTTGGTCTCACCAACAAACAACTCGAGACGTTTGCTAATCTCGGCAAGCAGTTCCTGGGTCTTTGTCGCGTAGTCCTTCGACGCGTTTTGTTTGCCCTTTTTGTTTGGGTCTTTTTGGCGCTTTATCAGCTCTGCGACAATCTTCCCGCGATAGCTGCCTATCTGTTGCTGCCAGTACTTCCTACCAGCCTTAGACTTAAAGTCTTTCGATACTGGGTGCCCTTTCGGATATCCGGCATCCTCGGCATCCTTAAACTTGATATCCTTCGCAGCCTTTGCCAGCAAGTTCTGCACTGGCGCAGTGAAGCAAGCTACGATAGCCGCGTCCAGTTCAACCCTCAGCGCGTTCTCTTTGTCCTTCAGCGTGGCAATGGTGCCGCCATTAGCGACGATGTAATCGACCAACAGCGTCTTGGTCTTGGCTTCACGTTTGTCCGCGCTATGCCAAGCCTTCACTAGTGAGGTCAACGTGACTTCCTTGTTGCCGCTGTTGTGCCCAGCAGCTGGTGTGTCTTGAGTAGTCATGGGTATCTCTCCCGTTTGCCGTCGCATCGACGATGCAACTAGATACATACTAACATGTTAGGACGTGTCAGCAATAGGCTAGGCGTGGCAAGATGTATTAGTTAGTCTCAGGACTAACTTTCTGGTATCGATCGGTGGTAGATGGTTAGTCCTAGGACTAACTCGGAAACGCATATGTGTCGGACCCACCCGTACCCCATGACCCCGTTGAGCTTTAGGAGTCCCGCCATTCTTCTATAAATACTAATCCAGACGAAAATTTTACGTTTTTTTGGTTTTAGGGACGGTTACCCCTTTTTTAGGGACGGTTACCCCTTTTTCGACCAGTTCCGGTATAGGGGGTGTTATATTTACCTCGCGGGTGTCTATACTGATGTAAGCTATCCTGACACCCATCTTTTCTTGTTCTTTCGACAGGGTACGGTTTATTCGGTGTTTTCCGTTCCGCCCTTTTATTACCCTGAATGATTCTGTTTTTGCGTCTATCGCGTAAGTTTTACCTGTTATGCTTGATACGACTACAAGGTCTACAGGGCCGAATGCTGATATTGGTCTGAATACGTAGAACTTGTTTCTTAAAAAATATTCTGTGAGTATTGTTTCCGATATCTGGCCTTTTAGGTGTTTGATCTGCATATATAGAACACCCCCCCTATTGGAGTCCCAAACAACTTGTGTGCAAAAATTTTATTTGGTAGTGTTTGGTTACGGTTCGTAGCCTGCGAAAGAATTTGATGACTTTAGTTGTAAACCCTGAGTTAGGGGTCCCACTTTCGTCCGATACATCGTACGTGGATTTAAAAGACCGCGCCGAATATGCGTGTAATACTGCATCTAAATTAGCTGAACATGGGCTAAACATAGAGCCTACCGCTGAAGACAAGGACGTAGCTGCGAAGTTAGCTATATCTTATGCAGACAATCCTGAAAAGACTTCAAAAAAAGTCACAGCCAAGCGAGCGTCCACTCTAACCCCCGCATCTCTCCTTATGACTAACAGTATTTTACAGGAGTTTGGGCAGTCTGTTGCAGAGAGCGCGGTACAGATACGACATCTGGTTACTAATAAACTGGTTCTGGAAGCGGAGAACCCCGATGCAAGAGTACGCATCCGTGCTTTGGAGTTGTTGGGTAAGATATCGGACGTAGGTTTGTTCTCTGAGAAGTCTGAAATAACCGTAACGCACCAATCTACTGAGGATTTAAAGGAAAACCTGCGCGCAAAACTGGCAAAACTCGTAAATCCTGAAGAATCTAAGCCTGTTACCCTTGATGGTGAGGTTATAGATGTGGATGAGGAGCTGGGATTGAGCGAAAAGCCGGAGAATAAGGCCGATGCCGGAGAGTAGTGCGGCCATACAGGACTTCACCGAATCCGATATTCAGGTGATGTTGGATAATCTGGATAAATATACGCCGCAGGAACTAAGTGACATCAATACCATCGTGGATGAGCTTAGTACGCGTAACTATAACCAGAGAGCGTACGATGACCTGATCGCATTCTGTCAACATATGCAGTCAGATTATAAGGTGGGCAAGCATCATCGTATTTTGGCGGATATGTTGATGGGTATTGAGCAAGGGGACAAGGATCGTATATGCGTTAACATACCGCCTCGGCATGGTAAGTCCCAATTGGTTTCGATTATGTTCCCGGCATGGTATTTAGGGCGTAATCCGGGCAAAAAAGTGATGATGGTGTCACATACTACCGATTTAGCGGTGGATTTTGGCCGAAAAGTACGTAATTTAATAGCTACAGACGAGTATAAGGCGATTTTTCCTACCGTTTCGCTTGCAGTTGACTCAAAATCAGCCGGTAGGTGGAATACTAGTGTAGGTGGAGAGTATTACGCATGTGGTATTGGTTCTTCTATAGCTGGCCGTGGCGCAGACTTACTATTGATCGACGATCCTCATTCAGAACAAGACGTTATAAATGGAAACTTCGACGTATTTGCAAAAGCCTACGATTGGTTTACTTACGGCGCTCGCACTCGTCTGATGCCCGGCGGTAGCGTAGCGATAGTTCAAACGCGGTGGCATATGGACGACCTGACTGGGCGGGTTGTAGTCGATATGTCCCAGAACGATAAAGCCGACCAATATGAAATAGTGGAGTTTCCGGCAATTCTGGAAGTACCTAGGAAAAAAGGGTCCGGGTATACGGAAAAACCGTTGTGGCCTGAATTCTTCGATCTTAACGCGCTTCATCGTACCAAGGCTTCAATGCCTACTTTCCAGTGGAATGCTCAATACCAGCAAGAGCCCACCGCGGAAGAGGCGTCTATAGTAAAACGTGAATGGTGGCAGTCGTGGGGAGACGAGGCTCCACCACTATGTGAGTATATCATAATGTCGTTGGATGCGGCAGCAGAATCGCATAACCGAGCTGATTTTACCGCACTCACAACGTGGGGCGTGTTCTTAAATGAACACACTGGCGCACATAATATAATTCTGTTAAACAGTATAAAGAAGCGTTTGGAATTTCCTGAGCTAAAAGAGTTAGCTATGGAAGAATATTCAAGTTGGGACCCTGACGCTTTTATTGTTGAGAAGAAGAGTTCCGGTACCGCGCTGTATCAGGAAATGCGTAGGATGGGGCTACCTGTACAAGAGTATACCCCTCATCGGGGGTCAGGAGATAAGTTGGCCCGATTAAATTCTGTTTCTGATATTGTGTCATCTGGACTAGTATGGGTACCAACAACGCGTTGGGCCGAGGAAGTTATAGAAGAAATAGCTGGGTTTCCGTTCATGAGTCATGATGATTTGGTTGACTCTACCATTATGGCTCTTATGCGTTTCCGCCAAGGCGGATTTATACGGTTACCCACAGATGAACCCGAAGAGCCTAGGTTCTTCAAATATCGCCAAGGCGGGTACTATTAGTATGGCTAAAGGTAAAGCACGTAATCCACGGGAGTATATTAATCAGATACTAGGGCTAGATAGTTCTGGTATTAAAAACGTTAATAATTTTCTAGAAGGTTTAGCCGAAATAGAATCTGATAAAAATAATTATTCTCACGGCAGTAATAAAAAATCTTCGGCAGGGGGGTATTTCCAATTTTTAAACGCTAACGGTCCTGATGGCGGGTTTGACGGTAGTTCTCTTGATACAGCACTTAACCGGATGGCGACGATATATAATATATTAGAAAAAGAACTACCCAAAAAATTTGCCGATGCGCGTACTAATAAAAGTGTTACCGGGTTGGGGTACGGTGACCAAGCACTTTTAACTTTAATTAATTTACAGCAGAATCCAGGGGATACCAACGATCTATTATCAGCCGTAGGTAGAGGCGATAAGGATGCGGCTATAGCTTTATATAGGGATTTCCACCTTACCCAAGTTAACACTGGAAAAAAGCAGTTTAAAGATATAGGCAAAAAAGTTCGTAATGTGTTTAACGACTGGCTAGTCCCTGTAGTCCTTAAAGACCCCGCAGTTGAGCAGTTGAAAGAAGCAGGGGGTAAAGAGTTAGGGAATGAAGGTAAAGAGTTAGGGAATATTGAGAGCCTTATTAAAGCATATGAGTACGCCGATAAGTTACCAAAAGCGGAACGTCGGCGTAAAATTGGGCAGACGGTTGATGTAGTTGGTAGTATGGTAGGGTTAGGCCCGGATAGAGAACATACTGTTCAGGCCGGTGATACTGCGGCAGGGGTGGCTAGAGAGTTAGGGGTTCGTGTCGAGGATTTAGGCGGGTTGGGTAAAGACTCCGATATGATATACCCCGAAGAAGTTCTTACCGCCCCTCCAGAAGACACAACGTTAGAAGAAGGTTGGGAAGACTTAAAGAGGATATGGGGACTATTGGATCACTCCGATGTTAGTGATCGTATACAGAACATAATGAAGCCAAAGGATTAGATTATGGCTATTGAACGGGCATTAAGTCCCCTACCAGAGAATATGCAGGGTCAAGGGGCTGAAGTTGATCTTGAGATTGAGATTGTCGATCCCAAGATGGTGACGCTTGATGATGGTAGCGTAGAGATAACGCTTGTTCCTGATAGTGGCACTGGCAAGGATGGGGAGTTTGACGCCAATCTTGCCGAAGATATGGAGGAAGACGAACTTAGTAAGCTGGCGGATGAGGTTATCGGACTAGTCGATGCTGATGTAGATAGTCGTAAGGATTGGGCGGATACCTTTGTTAAGGGTCTTGATGTACTAGGGTTTAAGTACGAAGAGCGTAGCGATCCGTGGGAGGGCGCGTGTGGCGTCTATTCTACCGTACTATCCGAGGCAGCTATCCGATTTCAAGCGGAGACGATGAGTGAGACTTTCCCCGCAGCAGGCCCGGTTAAAACAAAGATTCTGGGGGAAGAGACCAAGGACAAGGAAGAAGCAGCGGCTCGTGTAAAGGCCGATATGAATTATGAACTTACCGAACGTATGGTGGAGTATCGTCCTGAACATGAACGTCTCCTATATAGTCTGGGGCTTTCTGGTTCCGCCTTTAAGAAGGTGTATTACGATCCGAATATAGGACGGCAGACAGCAGTTTATATTCCCGCCGAGGATGTGATTGTTCCTTATGGGGCGTCTCATATAGAAAGCGCGGAACGTGTTACGCATATCATGCGTAAGACCAAAAACGACTTAAAGAAATTGCAAGCTAACGGGTTCTACAGGGATGTAGATATTGGGGACCCTAGGCCGTTCCATACAGATATAGAGGAACGTAAGGCAGAAGAAGATGGTTATTCGGTAACGGATGACGACCGATATACGATGTATGAGGTACATGCTGATATCGTCATAGAAGGTTTTGATGATTCTGACGACGAGATCGCTAAACCCTATGTTATTACTATAGAGCGGGGTACCTCCGAAGTTTTGGCTATACGTCGAAACTGGGACCCAGACGATGAGCTTATGCTCAAACGTCAACATTTCGTACATTATGTATATGTGCCGGGGTTTGGATTTTACGGGCTCGGGCTTATCCATATCATCGGGGGTTATGCCAAAGCCGGTACATCCATTATACGCCAATTAGTAGATTCTGGAACTCTGGCAAACCTTCCCGGTGGTATCAAATCGCGTGGGCTACGTATTAAAGGGGATGATACTCCCATTGAGCCGGGTGAATTTCGTGATGTAGACGTACCCAGTGGTTCTATACGGGATAATATCCTGCCCCTTCCATACAAGGAACCTAGTCAGACACTTCTACAACTTCTTAACCAGATAACCCAAGAAGGTCGTAGGTTGGGCGCTATCAGTGATATGAACATCTCTGATATGTCTGCTAATGCGCCTGTAGGGACTACGTTAGCCCTACTTGAACGTACATTGAAGCCTATGGCGGCGGTTCAGGCCCGTGTCCACTACGCTATGAAGCAGGAGTTTAAGCTCCTCAAAGATATAATGTCGGAATATGCGCCTGAAGAGTATGGTTATAAACCTCTTCGTGGGGAAATGGGCGCGCGTAGGGCTGATTACGATACAGTTGATGTTATCCCTGTAAGTGATCCAAATAGCTCTACTATGGCCCAGCGTGTAGTACAGTATCAGGCTGTATTACAGATGGCACAGTCTGCGCCACAGATATATGATTTGCCGCAGCTACATAGGCAGATGATTGATGTATTAGGGGTAAAAAACGCCGATAAATTGGTTCCTGTTAAGGATGATATTAACCCCACTGATCCTGTTAGTGAAAATATGGCTGCATTGGTTGGAAAACCCATGCGAGCGTTCATATATCAGGACCATGACGCTCATATTGCTACTCATACTTCGTTTATGCAGGACCCGATGATTGCACAGACAATCGGACAAAACCCTCAAGCACAGCAGATTATGGCTTCGTTACAGGCCCATATTGCTGAACATCTAGGGTTTAGTTACCGTAAACAAATTGAGGAGCGTCTTGGTGTACCGTTGCCGCCGCCTAATGAACCCCTATCAGAAGAAGTTGAAGTCAATCTTGCTAGCCTTGTCGCTGAAGCAGGGAAACAACTTACACAGGCACACCAGCAACAACAGGCACAGCAGCAGGCACAGCAGCAGGCACAAGACCCGATACTACAACTCCGTAGAGAAGAAGTGGCAGTCAAGAAGGCTGAAGTGGACCGTAAGGCTCAAAAAGACCAAGCTGATTCCCAACTACAACAAGCAGATTTATTGCGGAAGGCCCAAAAAGACATGGCCGATGTGGCTGTAGCCGCACAGC
>VTLG01000479.1_pt1 | contig 30190 bp, 55 predicted proteins | sample 4694571 | NCBI WGS metagenome assembly VTLG01 (sample SAMN12604809, study PRJNA352737) | marine metagenome | biome: ENVO:00000447; feature: ENVO:00000209|ENVO:00000569|ENVO:01000036; material: ENVO:00002151; isolation source: viral sequences binned using virsorter ...
CAGGAACAAACTCTTTAAAACCTTTATCAACTTGCCGTATTAAAGGTATTGCTGAATTAAAATTTTTCAAGTGTTTTTGGTTGTAAGCTGTAGTTCTGCAGAAATCTAAATGTGCAGCCCTATCAAAATAACCAGCTATTCCAGATTCTACTTTTAATAATTCATCTGTTCCTGGAATATATGTCCTTGTAATCTTTGTTGTTTTTCCATTTTTATCTTTGGCAAACCTACGTTCACCGCCACTTGCTGAACCTCTATTGTCTGTTGGTTTTGCCGCATTTTTCATAGAATAGAATGCTGTTTCTAGAACGCTTGCTTCAATATAATTTTTTTTAAAAAACAATACAGGCTTATTTAATTTATTATAGGCCATACAATCATAATTTATTATATGGTCATAATCTTGTTTTTTTGCAAATGTATCTCGTAATTTTTTTATCTGCCTTGCTGTTTTTTTAAAATCAAGTATTATTTTCTTCATATTTTTCTTTTACTATTTTAAATAAATAATCTGCATAGACTTCTATTTTGTTTTCATCACATAATTTTTCTAACATTTTAATCATTGTTCTTTTTTTGTCTTGGTCAAACCCAATTACTAAATATTCAATGTGAGTATTTTGTATTTCCCCAGTTTTTTCTTTCAGGGGTACGTTAAAAAGTTCTAGAGTGTCCATTTTAAGGCCTACAATCAGGACAGGTGCTTCTTTTTTTGCCGTAGGAAGGTATATTCCCATCTGGGTATTTTCTCCACCTTGCAGCATCTATAAATGGAGCAACATTACTCCAGACTGATGTACATTTTTTACAAAAAAACAACACATCATCTATTCTTATTTTTCTATGGAACCCTTGGTACGTTTTTTTAGGTTTGTAGGTTTTTTCATATTTAACGGCTGAATCAATTATATATTTTATCATTTTAATTGCTCAACTTTCTTTTCTAGTTCGTGTAATGTTATTTCTTTCCTGTTATAACTAACCCCGATATCCCACAATTTCAAAAAAACACCTTTTTCTACAATCTCTTTTTTATTTTTTTTGTGTTGCAATTCAAATTTATTTATATTCTTTGACCTAAGTATTTTTTCAATTATTTCTAATTTTGGGAGTGTTCCTGCAAGCTGGCCGTTCGGTAAATTACACGAATAAATAACTTCTTTCCATGCTTCTTTAATAATTGATTCAGGGTAACGCATTAATAATTTCGCAAGCTGGTCAAACATTTTTTGATTATTACCTTTTAATTCTAGCAATTCAAATAAATCATTTATGTAAAACTCAGCTATTTGAGATGTACATTTTTTGTCGTTTGTATTCTGATCGCTTTGATTCTGACCATTCATTGTTATTATCTCTCCATTTTACAAGCCTTCTTTTAATGTCAAAGGTTTGTTGCATTTCAAATTTCATTTTCTTGCCTTTTGGTTTCATCTCTGTCCAATACATGATGAAATCATTAGCAACCTTTTCATTTATATTTAACTCATCAATTAAATTAAAAACATCTTTTTCAAACGCCTTTTCTTTTTCTTTTAATTTATCCTTATCTTTTTCTTTATCTTTAAGGGTTTTTAAACCCTTTAATTTTTTTCTATTACTTACCCCTAAACCCTTATTAATATAACTCTTTAAACCCTTATCAATCAACCTTTTTCTTACACTTAAATGAGGTTTGCTAGTTTCTTTTAAATAACCATATTGATAGTCAACAAAAGAGGGGAAAAAATATTGTACTTGCCCATTATTTGACTTAACAGGTACTAATTTAGATTTTAACCAATCCAAATCATTTTCAGTAACCTTTTCCCCTATAAAGAATGAAGCGGCTTCAAAGTCAGCGTCCCAGATGCCAGCGTGATCGCATTTTGTGGTAATGTATAACCATAATAATTTCTTTTTTGTTTCAAGTTCTCTAAACCATTGTTTATCCCAAATTTTTGTATCAATAAACCTCTTAGCCATTACTTATCTCCATTATTTTCTTTTGTAGTTCGTGTTTAATATCTTCATAATTATAATTTCCATATTTAATCGTGTTAGATATTTTTTTTAGTTTGTTAAGCCTTTTTCGGCCTAATTCCTTTATCGCCCATTCCATAGCTTCTATGGGGTGTTTATGCCACCAGTATAGATGACAACCAGTACATAGCAGCTTTACATTTTCAGTTAAAAACTGCATCCTTGGATATTTACCCCTTGGATATATATGGGAAGCGTGCAAAACACCCCCTTTTTTACATCTAAGGCAAACCTTATCTCGTAAAAGGACATATTCCCTGACCAGTTTATGTAATTTATTTTTATGTATCTTTTTCATTTTTTTTTGTAAAGTTTTTAACTGTTCTTAGTTTATTAACTTTCAACCTTAATAATTTTCTATTTTTATACCTAAATTCAAGTTCTTTTAATCGGTTATGTGCTGGCCCGTTTTCAGTTACCCTTCCACTTTTTAGCATATAAGTATAAAAATCAATTAATGATTTAATGCCAATATAGACCTCATTCCCAAGGGTCTTTTTCTTCTTGTTTGTTTGTTTCATTTTTCTCCTCATCGGTTTGGTTTATTAGGTATGTGTCAAGGCTCTTTACAATTTCATATATTCTGGCGGTACTATCTTCAATTAGTTTTATTTTCTTGTCCATATCGGTATTTATATCAGCGACTAATCTCGTAGCGTTGTTTATAGCTACCGCCCAAGCAATTCTATCATCAGTTGTTGATATTGTATTGCTATTTTGCAGCCTGTTTTTTATTTTTTGTTTTTCGTAATCAATGTTTATTTCTTTTTCATTTACCTGTATCGGGTCTGGGTTTGTAGCCTCAACAAGCCAAAAATTATTTCCTGAATTTTGGGTTACAAAACATATTAAAACAGTTTCATTCTGATTGAATGGTTTTAGTTTATTATATAAGGATTGGGTAATATGTAAGTCAAACGACTGGCCTGTTTTAAAATTAAATGAGTCTGCGTCTGTAGGGTTCTTAGTGTACAGGGTTTGACCCATGTTTTTTACATTTAATTTATATTTTGTTTCTGGGTTTTCAAATTTGGTTTGAAATTCCTCAGCTTCTTGAACTGGTGTTAATAATTCAACTTTTATTTTGACGTCAGCGTGATACGCTTTTTTAAGTTCTAAAAACATTATATATTCCTCATTATTGCTGTTAAAAAAAAGTAAAATCCAATTATGATTAACCAAGTGTTGATATATTTAGTTAAATAATGCTCAATAAAATCAATTAATATTTCGATAAATTCAAACATTTCTACTCCTCATTGTGTCTTTTAATATTCCGAAAATAATTGTTAAAAAAAATAAAATTATACAAGCTGCCAAACCGATACCAACTAAATCCCACAAGTAATGAATTAAGGTTCCCATCTTTTCCTCCATTCAGTATTTGTAGGTGTTATGTTTCCGAATAAATTAGTTTGATTTTTATCTTCAACTCTTTGGCTGGTATATACTGCAAACCTCTTTCCGTTGCTTGGGTTTGTTTTCATTTCAGATTTAATGTTCATTCCTTCATTTTTTAAAACATTAATAACAGATGCGAGTCGAGTACAATTCCATTTTTCTATTGCCTCCCAGCTTGTAATCGGTTGCCCAGATTGCAAGTGCTTTTTAACTAATTTCTTCTGACTCATTTTTAACCTCCAGTTCATTTTTTAAATTTATATATTTATTATAATCTTTGTCTTTTTTACCGAGCATTATAGCCAAATGTTCAAGGCTTTCCAGAATCATACTGTGTTCTTCTTTATTAACTCTAAAAGCGTAGGGGGATTCTTTTGTAGTTGCGGAGTCCTTCAGGCTTGACTTGCCTTGAAAGGTAAGATTCCCCCTAAATTCTTGATATTCAGGCAATATTCTTTCTATACTATGTGCCAAAGCACCTAATTTTATTGTATCCCGATTGTGTTCATTTTCATAAACCACTTTTAATGATTCAACCGCTATTAATAAATTATTAAACATATTTTCTAATTTCAGATATTCATCTTCTGAGTGCTTCCTTAAAAAAGGGTAATCGCCTTTAAATGGTATCGCCATTGTTGATCCTTTTGCTTTTTATTTCCATAATCATAAGGCTAATTTCATCTAATGAATATTCTTTTTGATTTCTGACGTCTATAGCCTTTTTTATTTGTAAGTTGGGGCAACTACCTATTGAAGTATCAAAAGCGGCGTTTTTGGCCGAAATAAAGCGTTTTAACAGGTATTCTAAATCATCATCACACCAGTAATCGAAGTCTATATCGCAATTAGGCTTCGGATCCCACTCAATTCCGATTAAAAATTGGGGTTCTTTTTCTTTCATTATTTTTCCGCCTTTACAATTAAGATTAGTTCTTTCATTCCTCTACGCTCTCCGTTTTCTTCTTTTTTTGTTATTTTTATTTTACCCCAAGATAATTCGCATTTCTTTACTTGTTTGTTGAGTTGCTTGTAAAACTGGTTATATTCATTTATTTCATGGCCAAGGTATTTAATAGTGACTTTTTGTTGCTGCTGCCAGCTTTTACCAGAATACAGTTCCCAAGGTAAGAATTTATTATCAACTACAAATTTATTAATCTTTTTCAAAAGTGTCATTACTTACCTCCTTCAAATTTATAAAATGATTGAGCCTTCCAATCCCTACAATCCCAAGTATCAAGCACCACACCATCTTTCAAACAAGTCCAATGCTTACTACACCTAATTATATAAGTGCCTTTGAGTGGAAAGTTTCCAATTTTGTATTTCTTATTTCCATGATATGTTAATGGAATTTGTTTTTGTAATCCCTTATATCTATTGAGATATGTTTCAACAACAAAATCATCATTTGGCATTCTGCATAACTCTTTTGCAATATCAAAAAGAAGGTCTCTTGTAGTCTCATAACCTGTTCCAAATAGTTTCCATGTGTCTGGAGCAGTTGCAAGATTAATTGCTCTAATTGAACAATCATTAGTAAGGTCTTTTTTGTATCGAACAGAAACAATTTCATCTCTGCCGCCATGTGATTTTTTAAATTTATTTCTCATTACTTACCTCCTATAAAACTTTAAAGCCGTTAAAAAAGGGTTTGCTTTCGCAACCTACATTAGATCGGTCATTTTTGCCGCTATCAACTTGTTCTGTTGTAAACCAATCCCAAGTTCCGTCAGAAAAGCTAACCTGTACAGCGTCTTCATTAAAATCTTGTACAGTTCCAGTTCTGCTTTCGCTATCAACTTCATTTATAAAGCCAGTACCGCTGACCCATACAAATTGGCCTTCTTCAAATTTTGTTTTTTTCACTTTGGTTTCCTCATTTGTTTGTTTAAGTAAGTTATTCATAAAACAATTCTAACATATATTTTTATTAATTGCAAGGTTTTTTTAATTTTTTTTTTAACCCTTAATTTTTTTTATTAAAAAGATAATTGTTTTCTTGTGAAAATATACTTGGGCGAACACGCCTTGTCCATTTTGAGATATTTAATTTTTCATTTATATAATAATTAATATATGATTCAACTGGGTCTTCAGTTTTATATTGTTTAGGCATAGCCAAGGGGTGAGGGGTTTTATGTTTTTTAGGAAATTTTATTAAATCAGCGTTTTTATAACACCAGCTAATCACCTTTTCGGAAGCGTGGGTTTTATTATAGCGATATGTATATTCTGTCGCAAGTGCCAAGCCATGCAGCACAAGCCAATCAAAATTATTTCTGCTAGTTCTAGCCCAAACAGTACAAGGGTGATTTATGTATGTTTTTTTATATGGTGCATTTTCAAAAGCAGAACAAAGCATTTGAGCGGTTTCTAAAACCATTTTTACAATGTGTTTATCATGTTGCATTCGGGCGGCTTTTATTGGGTTTTCTGATAATACAAATATATTCATTTTTACTCTCCAAGTTCTTATCTTTATCCAATATGGAATTTGAATATCAATCAAATTTCATAACCCACAAAAACCTTCTTCGCACATAAATAATTCCTGTTGATCTGCAAATTCAATTCTTTCTAATGGAATTAGTGATCTATGCAAATACATTTTATCCTTTGATCCTTTTTTAGAGGAATCTCTTATAGCCTTATCAACCTCAACGCATCTTTTCCATTCTTCGGGATCATTTTCTTTTATTTCTTTCCAATTCTTATCACTATGGTATGGACAAAAAACACAAGATGATTTTGGAGGGATTGGGAAGTTGTATCTTTTGAAAACTCGATAACATTCACCCCTAGACATTCTTTGATCAATTAATGGATATTTATAATCAATTCTTGGGAGTTGGCTTACTTTCATCCTTTGAATCTCATCCATACTTATGCCCAACCATACTTCCGTTTTAGGCATCCTCTGCCTCGGTTTTAGTTTATGTAATTCTCTAATTTTTTTTACAACAGGCTGAATTTTATATTCGCTTGTGCATTGTCTACGAACCATTCCACCACTTTCGCTAAAAGCTGGTATTGATGCCCACCTATTACCCATAGAATTAGTTTTTTGCAAAAGATCTTTCATAAGGTTTTTTTCATTCACGATATGGATTGGAATACCATTATTGTACTTTGCCCAATCCTTTAACATCTCTAATATTTCGTAAGTTCTTGGAAGTTCTGCACCGGGATCGGCAAATATAGCGTGATCGGCTCTATCAATCATTTTACTACTGCTTAAAAAATACATAGCGGTGCTTTGAACACCTAAACCCAAACTAATTATCTTCATTTTTACTCTCCAAGTTCTATCATTTCTATATATTGATCCCATGTTCTATAACCAGTTCGGGAATATAATATTTGATAATAGGTTTCAACGCTTGTTCCATTTATTGAAGTAACTAAACTAATTTCTTTTTCAGTAGCTATGCCGTATTCTAAAAAGTAATCATATAAGGCGTTTGTGTAACTCATGCTGTTTTCCTTTATTTTATTTTTTACCTAAAAAGCCCCTAAAAAGGGGCTGATTAGTGTTTTTATTATTATCTGCTAAGTGCGTCGTACATTTTTTGAGTCTCAAACCTGTCGTGAACCTTCATAAATTCTGGAACTGCGTACTCTTCAATGCCTTTTGCTTTGGCAAGTTTTTTTCTAACTATACTAGGGATTTGAGCATAGACTCCGTTAGCCATAGGGCCAATCATGCCTTCTGGCTGGTCAACAGGCTCTAGGTGATAACCAAACGCATCTCTCCATACAAACCTGTAAAGCGGTGCCTCTGGCGATACTTCTTTTGTAAAGTAGTTGTCAGGGGTTTCAACCTCTAAAGTGATTTCTTTTTTACCTTTTAAAAGGTCTTTGCTGCCAAATTTGCTGGTTATTAAATATGCTGTATTAAATGCCATTTTTTTTCCTCATTGTTTTTAATGTTAGTTGATTCATAATTCATAGGTAATGTTATATATAATAAATGAACAAAGCAAGGAAATAATAAAAAAAATTTAAAGGGTATAAAAAAATTATAAGTTATTAAAAAGTATAAAAAAATGCCCTAGAAATATATGTAAAGAATTATGAATAACTTACAAGAACCAAACGATGAGGTCGCTAGGTAGGTTTTCTAGGGCTGTTAAAAATATATAATAAAATTAAATATTAAAAGTGTTTTTTAATTTAATTGTTGGCGTAGGTTTATAGAGGCAGAAAACCTCTCAAAAGCAACTTCAGTAAATTCGATCGGTTGTGTTAATTTTACATAATGGTAATTCGTTTCATCATACCAAATAAATTTTTTAAAATCTTGGACATCATCTTGCATACTTATTAAACTGGTTTTAAATGTTGATGATATATTAGCAAAATTTAATTTGAAATCAGATATAGGTTCATGCAACCTGACTCCATATTCTTGCCCACCCATTGACCTCTTCGTAGTTGTTGCGAAAGTATCTTTTTCAATTGTGCCTATATCAGGATGAAATTCAAACTCTAATCTTTGGCCTATTATAATTTCTGATAAACCAACTAAGCCACCAGAGCCAGCAGCTATGGCATACCAATACTGTTTGGTAGTTGTGCCGATATGATTTACTGTCCATCCTGGACTAAATGTGTCAGTAATTGCAGAAGAGGCGTCTAGTTGGCCGCTTGAAGCTGTGTCATACCCATATCGTAAATCATCAGCTTCTGAGGCTGTAAAATAAACGGCAAAAAAATCAATACTTTTTGCACTACCTAAATTTATTTGAAGAGCATCATTTTGGGCAAAACTTGTAATCTCTGTAGATATTGATTGATCAAGAGCCCTTTCTTCATTTACTAATGAACTGCTTGCCGTAAAAGTCGGTTGACTGATTCCTCCATTATCAACTGTTCCGTCTGTAGTTGTTGCATTAAATAAATCCACACTATCATAATAAAAAATTTGAGCCATTTTAGGTCACCTCTCTAAATTTACATTTTAATTCTCCAATTTTACGTTGAACACTTGTACACATAAAAACTTTTGAAGTCCAAGCATCAGCAAGGGGATCAACTGGCATTGTTCCAGTAAACTTAACCAAGTCACCAACGTCTATTCCATATAAACTGGGGTTTATTATGGTGCATGAAATTAAAAATTTTACTTCTCCATTTATATTATTATAATATGAATAAATATCAGCATTTGTGTTCGCTCCGGGGCCTGTTGCTGGTGTGCTTACATAAGCATCGAGTCGTACTTTCTTTGTGTTTTCTTTATTTTCAACCAAATACTTTGCTCTTAACGTATCAGAAGAACTTGTTTTACTTTTTAAATATGTTCGTTTTGCTGGGTGCTTTTCATACTCCCATTCATATTTCGTTATAATTCTGTCAAAAGGTGTTGATTCAATATCTAAATCTAATATATCATCTTGTGTAATAACTGTGCTAGTACTCGGGCTGTTTTCTACAAATATGTATTGACCTTTATTTTGTCCGTTAAAACGAAAGATAAAACCCCCTTCATACTGTAACTGTTCTAAACATTTTATTAAAGGTTTCGGCTCTGTAACCCAATATCTAACATCCCAACTTTTTGCAGAATCTAAATCGCTCCAATTTTCAGGAGTATTGTTCTTAGAATAACTTGTAAACCTGTGAAGCAAATCTCTATGAGCCTCATGCACTTTTCCGATTTGATCACCATCCCAGATAGCAGTTAAGCCATCACCCCCTGAATAAACGTATTCAATATCATTTAAAAATTGTGCTGCTAATATTTTCCCTGTTGTGCTTTGCACGCTAAAATCAATAAAAGTTGTCGCCATTAAAACAAGGTCATAGAATCTTATGTCTGCTGTAAATGTTCCAGCAATATCCGCTCCGGGCTCGTGTTCTTCTTTAATTCTAATAACTAAATTATCACCCCAGCCATCACCAGAATCTCTAAAATTATCAGAAATATCACCATTACTTCCAATAATATAGGGAGCCCCAGCCGCATTAATATCATTCCCAGGAACTGAATATGTACTTGTAATTGAACCTGTTGATCCCGTTGTGGCGTTAAACCTCCAATAAGCTAGAATATCTTCATTTGAATAACTGTAATTAATTATTTCTATTCTTGCAAACCCACTTCCACCAGTTTTATTAAATGCGACTGAACCTTTTACAACAGGGTAAATCGATAGACTGCTGGCTGTTCCTGTTAATGTTGGCATTTTAAAAGAAATATCTCTAGTCGTATCATCAGTAAAAGTTTGAGCATCTCTTGAAAATTGGGTAAAACTTGAACTCGTGTCAACAGTAGTTAAGCCGTCAAACATATTATTATCAGATGCCCAGCCTGTATCACTTGATATCCTTTCAACTGGTTTGAATAAAAAAGTTTTTCTTAAATTCTTATGAAATGTTATTGCATACCCATCATCATACACTTCATTCGCTAAATCAAAACTGGTTAAATCTGTTGCATGGTTTGTAATCGGTAAAAAACTGTCTATTGATTTTTCGTAATAGTGAGGCCACGCTTTTGAACCTTGGCTCCATTCCCCAGTAAGGGCATAGACTGTACTCCCTCGAACTGTATCAACAGGAATCGGGTAAAGAGTTTTTCTACCTCTAAATTCATCAATGTCTGATGAGGTTGTTGTGCTAATGCTTGGTGATGTTGCACTTGCAGTACTCGCATTCGGTCTAAAATCACCATAGGCGATCGGAAAATAGTTTTTGTTGATAGTACTCTGGGTTTGAGGTATTTCAACGTCATCCCAAGGGTTTTTCGCTGTTATTTGTAAACGAATAGTAGATTCATTATGGCTGATGCTACTTAAACGGCCAGTATATATTTTTAGACAGTCACTTAAATTTTCAGCATCATTTGGCTGAATATAAATAAAAACTGTTCTATTTATATAATGCCTATTACCTCCAAATTCTGCACTAAAATCATCATTTAAATATTTAAAGTTTGCAACAGATAAAGAAAGGTTTCCAGTTTTTGCCTTGCTTTTATCTAAGTTAATTGATTCTCTAATACTGGGTTTATTTAACAAAGCACCATAAACAGGATAATTATCTATAGAAGTATCATAAAACCCTAATGAGGTATATCCTTTCGGGGTCGCACCATTATTTACTCCATGTGAATCCCCAACTAAATCTCTTATATCATCTGTGCCATTATTAAATTCCCAATAAGCTAATAGACTTGAACTTTGGTTATAATTATTATAATCATACAACCAAGACCTATAAGAGCCGTCATTGTGTAGGCTGTCCGCATTATCTGAATTTAGAACACTACTAAACAAGGCAAAATTCCTGATGTCAAATTTACCGAAATCTGTATTTGTAGTATCACCACGCCTTCCAAAATACATATAAGCATTTGAAGATAAATAATCTGGTATATTGTCACCACTTGTTCCAAAATTAGTTAAATCGCTTCCAGTAATAAATGTTACATTATTATTCGTTTCATCGCCATATACAATCGCAGTTCCTGAACCACTATCATCAGAATCAAAATCAGTTGTACCCCCTATAAAATACCATTTGTCAGCAGTATCAATAAAAGCTGTTGTGTTATAATAGCCCTCTCTATTGCCTTCTCCTGCACCACCAGCGTTTCCCCATTGAATAGAAATTCTATTGCTAGAATCTTTCATTATCCAGATACCAGCATAGGCAGATTCGTTTGAGTTGTTTGCAAATATTTGCTCATCTGAGCCAAGTGTGGGGAACTTTACCCACATCGCAAAACTCATTGAAATATTAACACTTGTTACCGAACTCGCTGTAGTTAGCCCATGATCTACATAATCATTAGAGCCATCAAAACTCATATAACTGTAAGTGTTAAATAATTGGGCAATCCAATTTTCTTTTCTTACAGGTAAATTAAAAGCGTTTGGAAGTGTTAGTGCCATTATGCGAGGTTGAGGTCTGTAGCCCTTTCAATTGCTGGAATAATTGTATCTACAACTGTTTCGTCTACGAGTGGTGCAGTAACATTAATTGTTATATTTGAAGTTTGTGAACCTATTAAATTTTCCTGTTGAGCTCGATTTAAAATTAATTCTCCTGGAGTTAGCATAGCTGGAACACTATCTACAGTACCTATTCCAGGAACGATACCACCTTCAGCAAATTTTATTCTTTCAATAGCACTACCCATACTAGATCCAAAAGCCGCACCAGCCGCAAGAGCAAGAGGGCCAGATATAAAGGGGGGTAAAGGCGTTGTCGCTATAAATTTTTGAATATAGGTTGCAACTGTTTTCATAATTTCGCTTGTGACAAAACTAATTGCAACACTTTTTGCCGCTTGCCCTGATGCTTTTAATGCGTCAGAGGTGCTTGTAATGCTTGCCCCAGTTAGTACAGCGGAAGCGGTAGCCTGATCAATATTTTTTTTAAAATTTTTCCAAGAATCAGTTCCAGCATCTGTTTTCTTTTTAACCAAACCAAGTTTTTCAGCTAGTTGTGGGTATTGTGCAATAAGTCGAGCGGTGTTTTTTGCCTCCTCCTCTTGTTGTGACAATAATACAATTTTTTTATTTATAAATTCTTGGTAACCTTGGTCTATACCTTCTAAAATATCTGTTTCTTGCCTTCTAATTTCGTTATTAAAAGAAACTGTTTCATTCATCATTTCTTCTTGAACTTGCACGCCCCCGAGTGCTTCTTGAACTAATGCTAATTTTTCAAATAGCAAATCATATTCTTCTTGGCTTCCTTTAATTGTGTTATTTACTGTCAGCATAGATGCCGCCTGTTTTTGCAATTCCGCATTCAATGCAAATAATTGAGGTTGAGTTTTTTGGCTTAATGTAGAACTAAATTTTACAAATTCTTGTTCTGCAAGTTGTGTCGGTGTTAATAATTCTGCGTCTATTTCTTTACCAAAATTTTGAAACCTAGTTATAACAGATGCAACGCCTTCGGCCAACACCTTCATTCCAGATGCTGTTTTAATTACCGCTGGGGCAAGTAAAGAGCCAAGGGCTTCGCCAGCATCGCCGATTGAATTTGTCATTTGCTCTAAAGAGCCAGACATAGTTTGAGCGGTTTCCCTTGCAAGGCCACCAAATTGAGTTTCTAATTCTTCTAATATTATCTTTTGAGCACTAGCTGTATCACCTAAAGCGGCAAAATCTTTTATCTGCTTTTGCTGTACCTCGCTCAACTGCACACCTACTCGGCTCAAAGCCCCTATTCCTTTCACAGGGTCATTTAATGCTTTACCCAATTGAATTGTAGAACTTTGTAAATCTGTTCCCATAGCAGCCGACATATTTAAGATCGTTTCGGTAGCTTGTGGGAAAACATCTTCACCGACTTTTGTAAACGTAAGCAACAGGCTCTGAGCCCCAATTATAGCCTCATCTCCAAAAGTTGTAACGCTTTGAAGGTTTCTGGCCATGTTTTTTAATTCTTCAGCTGTAAGGCCAGCAACTCCTCCAGTTGATTTTATTACAGCATTTAATTTTGATTCAGCTTTTTCTTGCTCTCCAGCCAATCTTATTACTGAAGTAATTCCATCAACGATTCCCCTTGCCGCAAAAAAGGCACCCCCAACCTTTAAAGCTGATGAGCCTAAAGAAGCAAAGGAGTTATCTACCTTTTTTATATCTTTAGTTGCTTTTCCTGCTCCTTTTAAACCTACCTTTATTAATAATTCTTTAATTGCCATCTTTTTTATTCTCGTATTTAACAATGTTATTTATTTCAGATTCTATTACAGCAAAACAATCTTCAGTAAATGTTTTAATAGAATCCAAGTCTTTGCCTAGTGGGATATTGTATTTTGTTGTTAAAAAATAATCTTTAATCATATCTAAACACCAGTCAGATATGATAATTTTAGCGTCACAAAATAAAGGCATTTGAAAATATAAACTTTGTCCAATTCCAAATTTAATAGTTCCCTTTTCATGTAAAATTAAATTAATATCCCTGTAAATATCTTTTTTAGTTTCATAAAATACCTTTTTATTTAATACTGGCGACCGAGTTTGGTATGGGAGGTTCAGTGGTGTGTCTGGAAATCCATAATGAGAAAACCAAACAGCCGCTCTCAATCGCCAGTAGGGTTTCCCAAATCAATTCCCATGTATGCTCCTATTATTGCATTTAAAACCTCATCTTCTTGCACAACGCTCAGGCCGCTTAATGCTTTTTCAGCTTTTTTTTCATCTCCAAAAGCAAGCAAAGTAAATTCATCTCCAAGTTCATGTAAATTTGCAAGGTTTTCACTGGTTTTTTCAGAATCTGCTACTGCATAAACTGTCTTAACTTTTTTGTAAAATTGCCTTCTTTCTTTTCTTGTAATGTCTTTTACTTCAAACGCTCCATGTTTTGTATCAACAACCATGAACCCCCCCTTTTTGCATTTATGTTAATAAAACAGTTAATAATTTATTTGTACCTGTTGCAACTGCTTGAAATGGTAATTCAATAAAAACACCGCCCTCATCAGCAATATCTAAATTATGGCCAGTATATTTAGCAGTCGGCATTTCAAAGAATATACTTGAAGCACCACCACCGCCTGAAGTACCTTCGTCTCCAACTAATATTCCTTTACTTGTACCAGCAAGGAAAAAAGGTAGCTGTGCAACAGAAATATCATCCATTTTTACAGTAATAGAGCCAGTTACTTCAACTGTATCTCTTATATAATCTTCAGGCTCTGCGTCAATACTATTTGCAATTCTAAAACCAACTCTAGAAGCTGGGTATGATATTGTAAAATTAAAAGCCTTACAAGTGACTTGACTCGTAGCAACTTCAATCGCATGGCAATCATAGATAGTGAATGCCCTTGCTGTATTACTACCAGTTGACGCTCCTACTGCATTAGTTCCAATAACTGGCCTATAACCCGACCAAATAGTACCGCTCGCCCTTAAACGGCCACCATTTACAGAAGGATCCATTGAAAATGTTAATTCTGTTACAACTGCAGAATGAAGAAGCCTAGTTTCTGAGGCATCTGGGTTTTCAATAGTTACCTGTAGGCTAAAGTCTGGAGCCGCTGTGTCATATACATACTGGCTTGAATGGGCTTGGTTTCCAGTCATGTGGTTTAGCCCTGTATTGCCATCAACCTCCATAGCTGAACGAATTAACAACTGCAAAATCTCTTCAGAGTCACAAAGCCAATCAAATGACCATGTGTAAGTTCCGCCGTTTTGAGTTGTAAAAACATCTTCTTCTCTTAAAACCTTTTGACCTGTTCTTCTTATAAATTCTTGAGTTACCCCATTACTAAAATCTATATCATTAACAGTTTCAAGGTTCATTTTAAATAAATCACCGTCATTGTTTTGTGTGAATATTCCTTGGTTCGCTTTATGTTGCCCAATATATACAAGGAATTGATTTCCTGAATAAGTGGCCATCTAGTTGCCTCCTTTTACTTTTGTTATCATTTTTTTCTTTATTAATTCAACTGGCTCTGTTTCTAAGGCAACTGTTTTCCCTTTTGACAGTTTTGCACAATTATCAAAACCTAGTCCTTCATAATTATTAAAGGCATCTACATCAAATATCTTTGTTGCCTTGTATTTTATTTTACTCATTTAGATCCCCTTTTTAAATTGTTTCTATATTATTACAAATAAAAGTCCCTAGGCCTCTTAAAAGCGTAGGGTCTTCATCGTCTATTTCGTATTCAATGCTCTGTAAATTGCCGTTAAACCACTTATCACCACTTGAATAAGATATATTATTAAAAACTAACCTTTTAAGCCTTTCCATGGTGTTACTGACTTGTTTCATTGTGTTTTTTGTGTATTTCCCAGCAATTTTTAATTGATAATTTATTTCTATCGTGTAGGCTCTTTCCATACCGCTTGAAAGGTTGGCCACTAACTCATCAGAAACTGGTCGCAATATAAAAGATTGCGGCGGCTTATGTTCATCATAATAAACTGGCACGCTGAATTCATCATTAATTATCGTAGACAAAGACTCCATTATATCATCATAAATCGTATTTGAAAAAGTAATAGCCATTAATGAGCCGACATTGTAATACTTTTTATTGGAGTAAACTTTTGATCAAGTGAGCCGCTCACTTCTAATTCCCATTCATCATCTGTTGTGTAAACTCCAGGACTAAACCTAATTTCCATATTATGCCCTACATCTTGCCAATAACAATCAATAGCTTCTGTCTCGGTGCTTGCTTGCAGCTTTAAACCATTTTCGTTTCTCACAAAACTAGAAAATTTAACACTTGTATTTGATGTTCCTGCTGTAACTGTACCCCCAGCAGTAATAATTATTTTTATAACGTCAAATGATGTTGTCGGCCTTCCCCTTACATCTACAATTGAACCTGTTGTATTGTTATGTAGATTTACTTCTCTTAAAATACCCCGATGCTTGGCTTCACTTTCACTTGAATATAAACTTATCTGCCCAGTTCTTAACATATCTAACCAACCTGTTCCATCTGGGTTGATCGCATTATTTTTAATTATATCGGCTTTTTCTGTATCGTATGGCCTTATTAAAGATTCAATCGCAAGTGTGGCGGTGCTTCTAACTATTATTTCAGGGTAATTATTACCAGTTGCATCCGCAGTTCCGACTCCTTTATTTGGATAGATAGGAAACGGCAAATAACTTCTAATAAAATCGCTTGCTCTTTTTACGGCATCAGATTTTAATGTAGCCCAGTCACTACTTGATTCAAAAACGCTAGAATTAAGAGCAGAGACAGATGATGATGCTAGAAAGAATTGAAGAGAATCTGTACTGCTTGAATAATTATATTCATTATCTGCGTTTGGCGTATCTGCCACAGAAGTCATTTCAACGCCATCTTTATATAGTTGATTCACAAAACCTGTATTATTTAGCTGATACAGGTCAGAAGTGCCTGTAGTGGTGAAGTTACTTGCCAGAACTATTTTATGGTCATATTGGCCGATATACGGCTCAATAAACAGTAGATCTGATGTTGTGTTGCAATAAGATGCTTCGTAAGTACTCATTTAATACCTTTCTTTCTAATTGTGGCCTTTAAATTTAATAATATTTTTTAACTATATTTTTTCACAATTTCTAAAAACTTTTCAGTCGTTCCACGCCCTTTTGATGTGTTATAAAAAGACTTCCAGTAGACAGCCTGTTCTTCTATTGTGCGTGGTAAAGGTTTTGGAACTCGCCTATAGTGTAACCTAGCCATCGCAATTTGAGCAGCTACATTAGTCGTTAATATGTAACGCCATTCATCTTCTTTCGGCTCAAGGAAATAACTCCAATCTAATAAACAGGCTAGAGCAACTTTCTTCATTAATTCTTTTCTGTATTTTAAGTAGTTTTCGCATATATCAACAGCAACCCAAGGTTCACATTGAAGAAACCCTCTTGCTGGGCCTTTTATCTGCTTTAAATAAACATATTTAGATTCAACAAGCCCTGTATTATAAATCAACTCTAAAGCCTGTTCACTATTTAAATCAATTTTATCTAAAACCTCGTTAATAATAGTTTTTATATCTTTTTTTTCTACCAAACTAGAATCTCCAAACCAACTTAACAACAGAACTGACGACATCCATACATTCCTTAGCAATCTGTTCTTTCTCTTTTTCTGTAATTTCTCCGTCTTTACTTGCTTCATGATATTTTTGTGCCACCTCTTTTAATTCTTTGATTACGATTCTATATTTGGTGGCAACCATTGTTCCCATTATTCCAAATATTAGAACCATTAAGTAAGCAAAATTTGCCCAGTTCATCCATTCCATTTAAAACTCCATGTTATTATTGTTACTAAAATTGCCATTCCTCCAAGCGTGTAATTTCGCCAGTTTTCTAATGACCTTGTTCTGCCGTTTAAGGCTTTTAATTGTTGTTTTATATCTGGTAATTCTCTATTAAGTATTGTTTCAATTCTTACCAGCCTTTCTTTAATATCATTCCTATAATCATCTACAGGTTTATAATCCATTATTTTATGTTCCTAATCCTGTCTAATTCTTTTTCTAGGTATTCTATTCTTTGATTTTGTTTAATGTCAGCAGGGATTTCAGCGTTTTGATTGGCCTCGGCATCTTCTTCCATTCTGCCAATATGTTCTTCATTCATCGCAACTTGATATTCCAGGAAACTAATTCTAGTATTCAATTGCCCATAACCCCAAACCATAGCACCAATCAAACCGACCGCCTGTATCAACATCGGGAGGCTAATATTTAAACTGCTATTGTCTGAGATTGGTTTAGTGCCTTCCATTTATTCTACTCACGCTCCCCTTAACCTCTGCGATGTCTTGACTTAATTCATTTAATTCTTTTACTATATCTTCTCTATGAGTTTGGCTTGCCCTGTCTGATACGTTAAACCTGTCTACGACTTTTATTGCAATTGATTGGGTATTAGACATTTCTGTTGATAATTTTGTTAAATCTTGTTTAATTTTTTCTAAATCTTCGCTTTGTATGTTTTGTGATTTTATCAAGTTCACAATCATAAAGCCAAATAAAACAGCAACAACACCAGCAAAGCCGAGTTCCATATATGTTGAAACAAATTGTTCCATTATTTTTTTAATTTTAATTTATATATTACTATAAAAGAATTTAAAACAATCAAACCAAAAATAAAGGCTGCTAACTCAATGTAACCACAAGAACAAAAATGCTGATGGATACAACTTTTTAAAATCATTTTTTACCCCTTTTCTTTCTCCAACTTAATGGATTTAAATTTAATTCTTTCTGATACCATTGTAATTCCTGTTCCAACCTGTCATATTTAATCTTTTCTTCTTGAATATGCTTATTAACCAATTCTTGGATTTGCTCACCTGATTGTTTATAACCAGCTTCCAATGTTTCAATACGATCAATAATATTCCAATAGCCGTAAATGATTCCTCCGATGAGGGCTGTGATTTGTACGACCCATTTAATATTGAAGGATAATACCATGTTATCATCAACAACCGCCCCCCGATAACTCCTTGCCGTTTTAGGTTTTTCATTTATGTTCTCATTAACCATGTAACAACCCAAAACATGAAACCTAAGAAACAAACCGATAAAGTAATAAAATCAATATTTTCTTTTTTCATCTGCTTGTAACAATATTATTTATTAATTTATGTTTTTTAATATCAATTCTGCCTTGGCTTGTTTGGTGTTTGGCTTCGCAAGTTTTAACAAATTCTTCTTCTGCAGTTTTAAATGAATCGCTTCTTTTAATTATAGCCCCATCTAATACAACGAAATAGTTTTTTTTGTCGCTAGGGTATGTCAAAAAAACTGTTTCGCCACCAGATAAGGGGTAATACTTGCTCATTCCGGGTTTCGTGTTTTTATGTAAGGTTATATCATAACCTTTTGCACATCTTCTTATCAGCATTTATTTTTTTTCTTTACTTTTTTTAAGCGACTCTCTCATTAAAGCGATAAAGCCGTTTTTACTTACGCCCAACTGTTGTTGAATAAAATTGTTTGAAGATATTTTTTCATCTATATTTCTTAAATGTAAAAATATTTGTTTTTGCTCATCATTAAAATCTTTATTCACGTCATATTCTACATCGTCTATTTTATAAACTGGCGATTGATTTTGTTTTTTAGCCATGTTATTCTCCTTGTGTTGTTTAATCTTCTTTTAAACTATCTGCGTATGCTTTCTTAATATCATCAGTCCAAACTGCATTGCAAATTGCTTTACATTCATCAGATTCTCCACTTATATCCGCATTCGGCATAAATGATTTACGATTATATGAACTTGATATTTCGTTGCCATCTTCTACGATTGTTACTTTTTCCCGTTGCTGGACTATTTTAAACTCTCCACGAATTTCGTAATCGTAAGTTAGTTGTTTCTCTAAAGCCATTATTTACTCCTTATTGCTTTTCCATTTAATTAATCCAATTAAAACTGTTATTGAGTGTTGTAGTGAAAACTAAATATGATATTAGAATTATCGGTAAAATTTCCTTCGGTCAAAGTAGTAGTTGCTCCAGCATTTGTAGTTTCGGCAAAAGAAATATTAGTAGTATTAGCTTCACCTGCAAGCATCGGAAAATCGGCAAAGCTTACATCGTATAAATATCCGATTGAACCGCCAGAATTTGCACCGGTGTGATTTTGTATCGTAAAAGGTAATCCAGAAATTTTTGCAGCACCAGTTGAACTTCCTTTTGCACTCAATTCGATAAAACCGCCAATAAAAACCCGATTGCCAACTTTAGTATATCTAGCTTGATTTCTACTTGAATTATAAGTTTGACCAGCACTATTGCCACCAAATGTTATTGAAAGATTTGTGACAAGTCCCTCTTCATAATCATCAAGTGTATTGGCATCATTACTTTCAACTGGGGTATCTGGAAAATTAATTCCAGCGTTTGGAATAATAGTTCCACCAAAAGTAGTTGAAGCGTCCGCACTACTTACCATCAAGGCTTCTGTATCTCCACTTGGATTAGAGGCATAACTTGAGTTAGTTAATACACCAATTTTACTTGATGCACCTCTAACAAACAGACCGCCCATTGATCCAGACTTTTTAGCAATACCACCTTTGTAATTTGATCCATCATCTGTAACGACAAATCTATCTGTATCATCACTCATTCCTTGTGTTAGCACCGCTCCGCTTGTAGTTAGTCCACCACTATGCACCATCGCACCACTATCTTGAGCCATATAAACGGCAGTTACATTTTCATTTCCAAGAGTTACAGAGTTATCAGCTTGTGCTTCTGCTAGATAACCTATTGCAATTTGATTACTTGCTCCAGCCGCTGAGACTTCCGCCTCAACACCAATTAAAACATTATTAACACCAGTTGTTAAATTATTAGTTCCAGTATGACCGGCATAATCACCTATCGATATATTCCTAGAACCACTAATATCCCCAGCAGTTTGATAACCAATAGATATATTATTTGTGCCAGTATAATTATCTGTTCCTCGCCCAGAGTAATAGCCAATGCCGGTATTAAAATGACCTTTGGCAAAATATAAAGCACCGCCACCGATAGCAACATTATAACTTTTGTCTGTATTTTTAAAAAGAGACTGATACCCGATACTTATATTCCCATCTCCAGTCGTTAGGTCTTTTGATGCTTCTTCTCCTATAACGACATTATAATTTCCGCCAGAATCTGGGGTAGCTGAATCATGTCCGAAAATGGTATTACCAGTTCCAGAATCGTTATTGCTTAAACTGATTACAGAGTCTGCATCAATCTTCATCGAGCCAGCACCGCCATTTAGTTCTAAAATTGTGTCGGCTACAAGGTCTAATGTGCCATCAGCAGATTGATGAATATATGTTCCATCATCGCCAAATTCTAATTTGTTAGTAGATGATATTCTTAAATTTCCATCTTCATCAATTCTCAATCTTTCTGAATTAGATGTATTAAAAACTAAATCACCTTTTATATCTGTACTACCCCTCAGTGCTAATATTTCTGTGACAGGAGATGCCCCATTGTTAAAAAACTGTATGTCTCCAATGCCATTACCATCGGATGGTTTATCAGCTTTAAATACAATTCTAAATTTGCTATCTGCATCGCCATCAGCATCTAAGTTTAAATATGATACTGTGCCTGTATTATTAGTTATTGTAATATTTCCACCCATAGTAATTGAGCCAGATATGTCCACATCGCCATCTATATCCACTGTATCTAAGTTAGCAGTTCCATTAACGTCAATATCACCTTCAATATCAACATTGTCTGCTACCACTAAATTTCCATCAGCAACATCTAGGGCGGTTTGTCCATTGGTTCCAGTAATGGTTAGTTTCTCTTCACTTGCATCCCACACCAAGCTATCGCCAGCAGTAGCTGAATAAAATGTAACATCATAACCAGATCCATCAGTACCTATAGTGAATGTACCATCTAGCTGCACATTTCCATCTATATCCACTGCATCTAGGTTTGTAGTTCCATCTACATCAATGTTGCCGCTAATGTCTAGCTCCGTAGCTACTACCTTTGAATTTGTAGTGTCTACGCTAAAAATATCTCCACCATCGCCATCTTTTCTCACTAACAGAGCTTCGGTGCTGGTTACATCTATTACTTGCGTTCCTTCTATGATTTCATCAAAACTTAAAGAACCGCCTCCGTCTACCTGTAGGTCTCCAGTTATTGTTAAGTTCCCGTCTATTGTGCCGCCATTACCCAAATCTTGAGGGTTTGTTTTTCCCATGTTATTAAACATTTATATCTCCACAGTTTTAACAGAGCCAGTCGTTGTTGATGTGCTGTTATAATTGAAATAAACAGTATTTCCAAGCCCCCTCGGGACAGTAAGAAATATAAGAGTATTTTTAGGGATCAATAAATCATTATCGGCATTTACATTGGTATCTGCTGTACTTGTAAAATTAAAGTAGATTTCAACAGCACTATAAACGCCCAAAGTAGAAGTCATTGTTGCAAGGGCTAAATGAGTCGTATTTGCCACGTCTGCACTTGAACCAGCAGTACCATAGGCATTAACACTCCAATCGCCACCTACAGTCGCATTTAAGGCTTCTTGGACACTTCTTTTATGTAAGTTTGCCATAATTAACTCGACTTCCTGTAAACAATAGCGAAATCCCCATTAGCTACAGCAACGGATGACCATTCTCCATAAACTGTTTGCCCAGCTTTAATAGTAACGCTTGTTAATGTGTCCCAAATGTCAGTATCTGTTGAGGTTGCTGTAACAACACAATCCTCAGATAATGCTTGAATCGCTACATATATATTAGAATTGACAGTTGCGTTTGTGACGTAATCATAACCACCACCGCCCATCCTATTCTGAGCCTCTTGGGTTGTGTAATTATGTAGATTTGATGTTGCCATTTATTCTCCTAATCTCTAAGGTTAATGGAAAACCATGAACGAGCCCAATTATAATTCTTATTTTTTTGGTTTCGCTTTTGGCTTTGCCTTTTGTTTTACTTTTATTTTTTTTGCCTTGGCCAATTCCTTAACACCCTTGATTACTTTATAGCCATCTGATACCCACTCTTGAGCCTCATCAGGGTTGTTGGTTTGCCTTGTATTATTTGATTTTCTTAAAATTATCATGAGGTTTCCTTTTAAAAAAGGGCAACAGAAAAATGTCGCCCTTTTTATTCTGTGTAGCTTATGGGTTTAGAAACTCAATGCCTTTTACATGGTTTGAGGTAGTAATTACAGCACCATAGATGATATCTGCAACCACTTTCGTTCCAAGATAACTAACATCGTATTCGGCCTGTACTCTAATCGCTTGCTGAACAGCAACAGCAATCGCAGACTTATGAACTAAGTAGCCAGCGTGAGTTCCTGTACTTGTTGCCGTAGAAATTAATGAAGATGTGAAAACTGGAATACCAAACAGGTTCCCGACTAAACCTGTATTCATTACAGGATTATCATTACCTAGGCCAACACCAGCCCCAGAGTTATTCGTCACGAATGCCTTACTATTTAACAAGTCAGCATAGATTAACGAATTAACAAAGAAAGCACATTCATCTTGAGGAATGTCATTACTCATTAAAGTACCTAAAGCAGTTTCAATATCTGCATTGGCCATTGAATTATCAGCCGCCAGACTTTGAGTTGTGCCAATAGTTCTTAAAAGTGCCTCAATTTTTGTGTCAACGGCTTTACTTAAAGCATAAGCCATACTCTGCGAATACTTATCGAAGAGCGGCTCATTACTTTGAACTAAAGCTATATCCTCAAATAACTTTGCGGCGTATTTATGCTGGTCTATTGCTAGGTCTATATCAGTTTCAACATTTGCAGTATATTCAACAGAAGTGTTAGCACTTTTATCAGCACTTGCAACCTCTTGAACTGTTGGTATGTGTAAGGTGTCGCCCCTTCCTTGTACTAAACTAGAATAATCATCAAAAAATGGTTTTAGAATCAAATTCTTTTCAAAATAACGATACACGCCATCGCTCCAAAGTTCTGGAACAAAGACATCAACGTCAGATTTTTGGGTTACGTCCCCAGTAAATCCATAATAATTGGCCATTTAAGCCTCCTAAATTATTTTTTCATATAACTACCCACAATATTTGCCCAGTTATTTTTCCTTTCAGTACTAGACATTTGAGTCCAAGGCTTGTTCGCAACATTTGCAGTTCTTGCCCTTCCTGTATCTGTAGGCGTTACAGAATTTTTATTTTCAAAAAATTTATTATGTAAGGCTCGTAATTGTGACAAACTTAAATTGCCAAATTGAACCCTATCCTCTTCACTGAAATCAGCCAATAATGTTTCACGCTGCTGGGCTTCATCAGCTTTAAACTTCTCCACGATTGGTTCAAGTTCTGCTAATTTTGCCGCTCTTTCTTGTGCTAACTCTTGCCACTTGTTCTGCTCTTCCATTTGTTTCTGCCTATCTGTATCAAGTTTTTTTTGCAATTTTGTCAGCTCTGCTTCTGATTCCTGAGCCCTTTTTCTATACTTTTTGCTCTCCTGCACTAATTGACCATAATCAGGGATATCAAGGTCTTTTTCTTGGCTTTGAGTGGCCACCTCTGCTGAAGTTTGTTTTTCAACGACAGGCCTTTCAGCGTAGGCTTTAGGTTGATTTTCCGCTTGCTGCGTACTTGTTTCTTCGGACATACTGTCCTCCTTTTTTATTAATTTACTAAAAAATTATAAATTTTAAAATTGCGATTATAGTTTTTAATCAATTTTAACTGGTTTCCCTTCATTTCCTTCTTTATAACCTTCTGCAACTAATTGGCATTTGCAGTTACTTTGACATACACTAAAACCAGATTGTGGCAGCCCGATATTCGCTATTTCTTCTAACGTACCTGTTTCATCGTGCCTTTCTGCACAATCATCACATATATTCTTGCCTACAGTTTTCCACCTATATTGCGTCACGCCAGCTTGTTTATATTCATTTATCGCTGACATATTTGCGGCGTAAGTCACGCCGTTTTTTACTGTACTTCTAAATTGATTTCTTAATGAACCGAATATCCTACCGCCATTATTTAAATCATTCAATAATGATTGTTTTATAGCCTCATTTGTCATTCCAGATGCTGTCATTGTGGTAACTGTTGCGTCTAAATCTAGCGTAAGCCTAGAAGCAACATTTGAAATTTGATTTGATAAAATTATTGTCATCATATCTTGACTAGGTTCAGGCATTTTTTATCATGCTCCTAATTTTTCTTTCTGCTTGTTTTATTACCCTTTTTTCTGCTGTTTTTGATATTCCAAACCATTCTCTTTTCGGTAGGCTACCAGCACCCTCTTGATGCCATCTGCCGACCTGTTTTGGTGTGACATTTGTTTTTGGGTATCTTCTTTTTGCTCCTGGCTCAATTAAAACAATTTGTTTTGTCGCGGTTGCTTTTTTTACGTTTAACCTACGCATTTTGTCTGTATCTACTAAAATTTGATTGCTGCCTTTAGCTTTTACAGTAGATTTTTTTAATTTCTGCATAGCCCTCCCATCTACACCTAAGCCTCTATCTAGCCTATCAATATGGTCTTGCCTTACTATAAAACCGCCGATATTTAATTCTTTAGTTAAATCAAATTTAATTTTTTTTAAATCAAAGTTTTTTGTTATGTTCAAACTAGGTTTCATTTATTACGTTCCTTGCAAACTTTTTCCCTTCATCGCTTGCTTTTTGTATTTCTTTTAAATGCTCTTTTAAAAACGCATCCCCCAAGGCTAGTAAATAACCTTCTGGGTCTTTTAATAATTCATCTAAATCTATTGCACCTAACAAGTTTTCAGCATTTTCTTTAATTGCTTCTTCTAGCTTGTCAAGTTTTTTAACATGGTTTCTAACTAATTGTGCCAAGTTTTCTAAGACCTTCAAATGCTGGTTGTTGAGGTTGAGCGGCTTCTGTTTCCATTTGTTTTTCTTCTAAAACCTCATCTAATTTTGCTTGTAATTCTACCTCATCCATATCTGGATTAAAGTATAATAATAATTCTTTTTTTGTCATTATACCCTTATCTAGTTTCCAATCTAACCAAGCCCTTTCCTCTGCTGGCGATAAAGGAAACTGCACTTCAGCAAAATCAATCGCTATTTCTTCGCTCAGGCTCATTACATTATGGGTTTCCAAGATTGTTTTGTCTATTATGTACCTACTTTTTTCCCATTCCCTGAAAATAGGAATATCACTTTCCCTAGATTCTAAGTTTTCAATTTCCATAATCCTTAACGCCTCACCGCTTGGAGCATTACCTGTCGTATCACCCCATCTAATTCTTAAATGGTTATTTTCAGCCGCTGAATTTGCAAATGCTTTGGCCGCTTCAATATGTTTCATTATATCACCCCCAGGAGTTACATAATTAAAACTAGAACCTTCGGGTATGATTAAAGCGTGGTCAATGCCAGATGTTAATTTGCTTTGACCTTCTTCTATGCCTGTAAATACTGGTTGACCAAGGCTAAATCTAAGGTGTAGTGCGAGGTTTGTATAAGCGATCCCAATTTGTAAAGCCGCCCTAACTACATCATAAGAACCAGTTGGAAACATTACTCGGCTAATTGGGTTTATTTTATAGGGATTTATCATCTCAGGGTTTCCTTCTACCGCTATTCTTTCCCCTTTTGAATTAAATCTAAAGTGCATTCCGGGCAAACCATCTCTATCTTCGCTCCAAAATACATATTCCCTTTCTTTACCTGTTTGTTCAACCTCATAAGAAAAACCATAGGGTTCAGTATCTCCGATTAAAACGTATTCTTTAACGTCTGGCAATATCTCATATTCTAGTCTTTGTTTTCTTTCATTATATTTTGTCTTAAACCAACAACAGCCAAGCAACCAAGCAAGTTCTGCGAATTGTTTTGTATGGACATTTAATTTATAAGCTATTTCATTATATTTCTGATTTACTTCGCCAGCTATAAGACGCTCAGGGTTTGTTTTGTATAACATCATTCTAGCCCTTGCAAACCTACTCACAACCGCTTGGGGAAATGGTGGGACTTGCTGTAGGGAATCGGTAGCAAACCATTCTTCAATATAACTATCAAGGTCATTTTGATAATAGAAATCTAAGGTTTCATAAAGTTTATTATTCTTTTTATAAGCAAATTCTAATTCTGATTTTTTAACAATATCTAAAATTATACTTTCACTCAAATCTGGTATTATAACCTGATTAACTGTTTTTCCAAAATTATACATAGATTACCACTCCATTGATGTTCCTATCTTTTTAATAATTGGGAATTTATAGCTGATTGCATAGGAACAAGCGTCTAACGCATGGGTTAATTCAATCTCGCTTTTATCTAGGCCGCCTCTTTTGTCACGCTGACAACGCTCTAGGTCTTTTATTAAATGAATACAGTTTGGGTCTATAGTCATTCCAACCTTACCTTCGGCATCTTTTAATTTCCTATTTAAAGCATTCAGCCGATCAATATGGCTTGGGTGTGCTTTCTTGGCTCTTATTATAAAGCCGTTATCCCTTAATATTTGATGATCGCTTTTTCTGCTGGTTGTGCTTCTAGCTTTTCCAGCTGGGTCTGGGTAACATTCTATATCTGGTGCAATTTTTTTCATGGCTATTGCCAGTTCCTCAGTGTTGCTGTTTTTAAGCCTAATTTCATCAAAAAAATGTATTGTTCCGTCTGTATATTGGCACGCCAAAACAGCGGTCATAAAATCAACATTAAAGTCTATCCCCCACCATAATTGATTTGATAATTTTTTTGCTTTTGTACAATGAACAGTTCTGTCAAAGTTATAAGCCGCCCTATTGCCAGTAGTTTCAAATGAGGCTTCAAATTCTTGTTTAAATAAAACTGGATCCATTGTTCTTCTTGCATTTTCAATTTCTTTTTTAGGTACAAAGCCGCCTTCTATTGTTTTAAATTGCCAGCTTTTCCAGTTTTTTTGGAATTGGCCTCTATTGTACATATCATACATGACATCATATCCGCTTGGCGTGCCGATAAACAACGCTTCCCCTTGTGTTGTTGCTAACATTGGCAAAATAATTTCTTCCCAGACGTGGGGCTTTATGTAGGCCATTTCATCCATTACAACTTTAGACAATGCAACTCCTCGCAAATTATGTTCATTATCTGCACCCTTTACACTTAATTCAGCACCATTTTCAAAGACTACGCTCATATCTGATTCATTAAGTTTAGCCCCAACAAACCCAGCGAACATCTTTCTGAGAACAGGAAATACAATCATCTTCCCTTGTCGGTACGTTGGACAGATAAACCACTTGCGTTCCATTGGCATAAAAGGGTCTTTTAACAAATACATCAGTGACAATACTGTTTTTCCCCACCTTCGACCAGCTACTATGACCTTGAATCTGCTTGGGTGGTTTAGGATTTCTTTTCTTGTTTTGTTTAATTGCCATTTAATCATCTATCACCATTACTTGAATCGGTTCTGATTTGTTTGTTCTTTCTTGCCTTTCAAGGGCTTTGCCTTCCAACCTTTCTATAATGAACTGTATCGCCCTTAAATCACCCCTTTCGGCCATTTGAAACAACTTACTGACAACTACTTCCCTTCTTTCTTTTTCGCCTATTTTAAGGAAACTAAAGTCTTTAATTAAATCAGTATAGGCGTTTCTTCTTCCGTTTGGGTTTCCACTTACACCCTTTTTAAACTTTTTCCCAAGGCTGTTTCCATTGGCGAATTGGCCGTTTGGTTTATGTTGTCCGTTTGGTTTGCTCACGCCTGTTTAACGCCTGTTTTATTCATATTCAACAATTCCTAATGAAAGCGGCTTGTTAAGCATATCAATTAATTCTTTAACCTTACCGCTATCAATTTCATATACATCAAATTCGAGCCTCCAATTATGTGTAGTCTTTAGGTTCTTAACACCTACTAATTCAGCTGTTATTGCAACTGATTTATTATTTTTTTTTACCATTTAACCAGATTTGACCAATAAGCGGCACTCATACGCCCTTTTGCGATGTTTCTTGCGTGCCTTGCCTTAAAAGAGGCCCTTCTAGCTCGTTGTGCTTTTGTTCTTGGTTTTTTTCCTGCACCGCTGACGCCTTGCTGGCCAAACCTTATCAACTTTACTTTCGCCCCCTGTTTTGCTAATACAACATGGGATTTCGTAGGGTGTTTTAATGTTCTTTTTGGTTTGTTGTAACCTTTTAAACCAAATCTTTTAAGCCTAGGGTCTTTTTTTTGCATTATTTTCTATTTCTTTTTGCTGACAATTATAGCAAAGCCATTCATCGCCCCTTACTGGCTTATCACATTCAAAACAATGGTTTGGAATTGGCATCTATTTAATCTTTTTTTTAACTTTTTTAACTTTTATTTTTTTACTTTTCTTAGGCCGCCCCATTTTATTTCCGTATGTTCCTTTTCCTTTAGGCATAAAAACTCCGTTTTTTATAATTAATTTTAATTTAATAAAAAAAACATATACTAAAAAACCTAGATTATTAATTTTTTATAGGGTATTTATAATAACAGGTTTTACATACATAAATTGAACCAAAACCTTCTCCGCTTTGCTTAATACATATTTTTTTCCTGTCGCAGATATCGCAATATGTTTCTTTTTTTAGCAAAATAAACTTTTTTGCATAGGGTTTTTATTAAATCTAAATTTAATATGAGAGCCTTTTACATGATTCGGTTTATCTGCATACCTAATAAGATCTGGATATTTCTCGACTAAATACTTACATTCTTTTAATTTTTGATTCATTCTTTTTTCTATAGAACCATACGCCCCTTTCGTATATCTTTTGCATTTAGGTATTACCCATTGATTAATGTTTACTTTTCCGAAAGTAGATAAGTTGAGGGCTGTAAAAGAATAATCGTCTACAAGTTGAGTATTTTCATCAAATTGTAAATTACTTTTTTTAACCAAAATACATCTCCCGTCAACCAAAGACCAATTCCTTTTTTTCTTTTTTAAAAAAAATCCATTTTCGTTAGAAGCATAACCACTTAAATAGATATTATTACCCTCGCAATAATTTATTTCTTCTTGGCTTATTTTTAACAATGTATCAGAATCAATAGTTTCGTTAAAAGATTTATTTGCATCTATGCTTTCTGGTATTACATCATAAGATGCTTGATTGTAATATTTGTATCTGTAAACATTAATTAAATCGTCAGATATAAACATAGCCCATTCTCCTTCTTCCATTAGCGAAAGGGCATAATTTCTGTTGTTCGCCAACCCCTTGGGCTCATTAGTGGCTATTAATTCACCATAGACTCTACCATGCTCTAAATATTTTCTTTTCATATTTTTGTCATGGCATAAAACTATATGCTCATGATTTTTAAAATATTCAGAAGTTGTTATTGAGTCGTACCTATCATAAGTAAATATTATTATTTTCATTTTACCCCCATTAAATATTTCTGTGCGATTATGCGTTGCCTTAATTGTATTCTTTTTAATTCATCTTTTGGCGGCAAACATTTCCACATATTTTCTCTGTAATACATAACAAATGACAACCTTATAGGGTTGTTTCCATTTGGCAAATATTCAGTATTTCCATGTAATTCATGAACGTCTACCAGTAACAAGTCATTCGTATTTAAATGAACACCAACTCCATATCTAGGAAGAACAAGGTACATCGGTTCTATGTCCCTACAATATGCAACTAAATTTCCAAACCCTTTTTTGAAATCACCGTCGTCGTAATGATATGCCGTTCTATAATTTTTATTTATCGTAATCGTTGTAAACGCCGTATCTGCAATTCTATAATTCGGATCAGTTGCCATTATCATTTCTTTTTGTTTTTTATAGCGTT
>VTLG01012291.1_pt1 | contig 30190 bp, 42 predicted proteins | sample 4694571 | NCBI WGS metagenome assembly VTLG01 (sample SAMN12604809, study PRJNA352737) | marine metagenome | biome: ENVO:00000447; feature: ENVO:00000209|ENVO:00000569|ENVO:01000036; material: ENVO:00002151; isolation source: viral sequences binned using virsorter ...
CGTCACGCACGTCTGCCTTGGTTTCGCCCACCAGTGCAATGCGTCGGCTTCCCCGCCTGACTTGCTCCAGTACCCACTCGGCACCGCAGCGTGTCTTGCCGTATCCGCGACCAGCGAGGATAAGCCAGATGCGCCAGCTGCCTGTCGGTGCGCGTTGATCAGGCCGACTCCAGAACCTCCAATCATTATAGACCTCGTCAGCTTCTGCCGGTGTTAGAACCCGCAGTGCCGCCCGTCGATCCACCTCTGGCAGCAAGGCGATCAAGTGCGCCAGTGAGCTTTTCGAGTGCGCCAGTTCCGTCATGAATAATCGTTTCGTTTACCGTCTCAACTTTATCAACCTGCTGCAACCTGTTTTTCCCGAGCCAGACCAGCATTCCCGTCTTGCCCTTCATCGCGCTGTCGTACTGTGCCCGACGCAGCGAGACATCACCTTCGGCGACCCCTTGATCGTATGCGTCACGGAACTTCTTTTCCTTCATTCGCAACGTAAAAGTGCCTCGGGCAATCTTCAACACGCCCGCGATCTCGTCCCAAGTGCAGCCGAGCCGTGCCAATGCTCTGACTTGCTCAGGGTCAACCTCGATCCGCTTTCGCGCCATTTTGTTCTGCCCGCCTTATTCAATTATAACGGACTAATTAAGCCGCCTTGCTCTGCTCAAGCACCGCCGTCTTGCCGGTGTAATCTTCCCACCGCTTGACGACGACATCGACATACTTCGGCTCGATCTCCATGCCGAAGCACCGGCGTTTCTGTTTCTCGGCTGCAATCAGCGTCGTGCCCGATCCAAGGAATGGGTCATAAACGTCGCCCTCATGGTTTGCAATGGGTCGTTCCATGCACTCCAGCGGCTTCTGCGTTGGATGCAGATTATTCTTTTTCAGTTGCTCGATATCCCAGACAGTCGTCTCATTCGATGCCCCGATGAAATTAGCGGTGTCTCTAACAGCGTACAAGCACGCCTCATGTTTTTGGCAATAATGTGCCATCGGCGAGGCAAATCTCGCCTTCAATTTGTTCCAGATTATAGCAGAACGAACCGCATAGCCTGACTTCCTAATCGCGGCATATATCGACTCTGCATTAACGTCTGCATACCAAACGTACCACGCCCCAGAGGCTAAAAATTTCCTTGCCGTCAATAATGCATCAGCCACAATTTCTATATCATCGTCACTGATTATTCTTTCGCGCTTTTTTTTGTTTGGATCGGACTGCCAAATGCCCGTATGAACCTGCCCGCCCTCATACTCCACGCCATACGGTGGATCAGTAACCATCAAGGTCGGCACCGCGCCATCCATCAACTTCTCGACATCGTCGGCACTGGTGGCATCACCGCACAACACTCGATGGTTGCCAAGCACCCAAAGGTCGCCCCGTTGCGTCGTCGCTTCTTCGGGCACCTCTGGCACCGCTTCGGGATCTCCCGGTGCAGCAACTGGTTCTCGCACAAACTCATCGAGCCATTCGTCGATGTTGAGATCGGGCAGATCGGGCACCGTCCACTCCTCCAGATCGATCCCGCTGCCATCGAGGAACTCATAAAGCCCCTGACCATCAACACGCCCATACCTTGAGACGATAGCGAGGAGCTTCTCCTTGGCATCCTTCTCATCCGTCGCCTCGATCTCGACGATGGGAATGCCGCCGTCGAGCTTCCACTTTTCCTGCTTGATTACCCTGACCCGCTGATGCCCGTCGAGGAGCTTCCACTTGCCCGATCCATTACGCCAAGCAAAGCAGGGAACGATGAATCCCTTCTCGGAGATCGACTGCTTGAGCTTGGCATATTCCACATCGCCCAGAGATTTTAGATCGCCTTGGAACGGCTCGATCTTCGACAATGGCACCCTGTCGAGCTTACGCTCTGGATCGCAGGTTACCGGGATCGTCGTCACTTGCTCTTGTATCCTTTCGCCCTTGCAGCCTTTGCCACCTTCTGCGCTGCGGCTTTGCTTTTGTATGGGCCGCGAGATCCCCAGAACCAACCTCGTTTTGTCTTCTTAAGTGGCATTTGATTGATAGTCCCACCGCGCAGTTTCACCGCGCAAGTCCAAGTGGACAAACGTGTCATACATCCCGATGCCGTCGAACCCGACAGCGTCAGCCTTAGCGGCAAACAGCTTGAGTGATTCGCCTAATCGTTTTGGTTCGGTATAACCGGACAGATGGGGCGAGGCAGGAGATGGCATACAGTCAGTGGCAAAGACCATATGCTGACTCTTGGCTGCGCCACCGATAGCTTCGTTGTGCTGACGTGATCTAAAGCCGCTGGTGATCTGTATCGATGCGCCCCACCATTCGCGCAGTCCCTGAAGCAGTTCCATATGCCGCCAGAACCGTGCGTCCGGTTGGAAGCCTCCCAGGACTTCAGACCAAGAAAAGTTTGGTATATCGTCGCGCAGTTGCATACAAAAAAGAGGGCGGCTGTTGTTAGTGCAGCCGCCCATCTCTGACAGGAGATGTGTGACGATCAGAGGGTGGTGGAGTTATCTTTTGCTGCTCCCATGCGCCGCACATGAGGAGTATCTGGGTCGGCTCATAACAGCACAACAACAAAGTGCATTTTGTGGGCGCGGGAGCCTCTGTTTTTTGGTGATATTTTTGGCCAATTGACGCTATTGCCAATGGAAAACAGGGCATCTAACCATCAAAAAGTTGAAGGATTTTTTATAAATTATTGTAATTTATTGACTTCTTAAATCGTAAAAATATTGGCAGTTGCGCCAATCGATTCGTCTTGTTTCAGCGGCATGATATCGGTACCATTGGGAGACAAAAATCTCTGGCAGGAGAAAAGGAATGACACACACAAACGGGCGGCATTTTTACCAGCCGAGCAAGCGTTTCCAGCAGCCGATCATTGACCGCCTGATGGCAGCGAGGGAGCTAACCGTTGCCGATATCGCTCGACTCACTGGCCTTGATCACAAAACCGTTCAGCGGTCCATCGATCCGAAAAAGACACGGGTCACCGTTGATAATTTGCGAAAGATTGCCAGCGTGCTGGGTTGCCGTACTGGCGACCTGATAGACGAAGCACCACACACACTTTTAATCGGCACCGGCAACGATTATTTCGACGATGCAATCACCGAATATCGTCTTGCTGTGCATCGCTTCTATGTGGACGGAGATATTGAACGATTCTCTGGTCATGTCACACCCGAGTGGAAGTTTATCCAGGGCGCAGCACCTTGGTGGGATGAGTGGGCACGGGCATGGCCCGAGGCAAAACAATGGCAGCAGGACGCACTTGCCGGACTGACTATCAGCGAAATTCCGAAATATATGGAGGCACACAATCGGTTCATCGCTGTGAGTGAATTCGACTTTAATTTAACCGACTCCATCCAGTATACACCGGTCAACGACCATCAGGTGCTATCTCAAGGATGCTGCGAAGTCAGACATCCAGCGCGGCCAACTGTCGCTGCTATCTATACCGGCATACTCACCTTTACCAAGCCCTGGCAGGAGTTCAAACGCGGTGGCCGTCTCAATATCAGCCAGCAGATCAACACGTTTTCGATCCAAGACAAGTTGGTCTGGAGGCCGTCGAGTCCCATCGTCCCCATCGAGTCGGAGATGTACAAATGACGGCCTTAGCTGCGTGGATGGATGCCCAACAACAAACGCCTTACAGACTAAGTAAAATCAGCGGAGTCGAAATCAAAGCCGTTCGGCGAGCGCGAGATGGTAAAACAGATATGATCAGCCGAAAAAATCTATGGGCACTTGTGGGAGCCACTGGTCTGCGTGTCGATCAGCTGCTCGGCAAACGCCTCGAAGGCGCAACCTGGACAACCGGGATACGCTCGCTCGATGCCCAGATTCGCAGCGTGTTCAGGCATCGATATTCGCCAGATTTCCGAAGCGTCTTGATGCGCTATTTTTCGCCCGAGTGCTTCGAATCTTGGTGGACGGCCAATGTTGCGCGACTCAAGTCAACTTGGTCGATCTGCGAAATCGTCGACTCAGCTGCGCTGACTGATCCCGATCAACCGATTATCCAAACTCGCGTCGTGCGCTGGGATCATGACGCCGTCCAGCATATCGAGCCGCAAACCACCGTCTGGAAGCTCTCAGCCCCGGCCAACTGCGGTACTCTCCAGCATCCGGTTCGGATTATCAAGATCTTCGCTCCAGATCTGTAAACTGCTGTCCCGGTTTTATCGTTAAAACGTTCAGGCTGAACGTTTTAGAGCGTAAAAATGCTTGACATATTTTTGATAGATAGCGACTTTTAACAGGTCAGAAAATCTGACAAAAAAATCCCCGGTGGGGTCAGCCACCGAGGACTTGATCTTAGCAACTCTCCACCACCCTCTGACAGGAGATGCCGATGGATGCATCGGCAAACAGGAGGCATTGCTGTGTTAAATTTACCACCCACCGCTCGGCTGCACAAGCGTCTTTTCGACCGCTTGTTTCTCCGATTCACAAATCCCCTGCTTCATGAACTCCGCGCTGAGAAGCGACGGGCACGTCGTCGTGTGCGCCAGATGCTCGCAGAGGTGCGCTGATGACGACTATCAGCACTCCCAATGGCATCGACCTCGATCAAGATGCTGTCGAGCAGTTCATTCGGACCCAACCACGAATCGCCGACGATTATCTGATGCCCGAAGGCGACGACGATGGAGAGCCGTGGTCTTACGAACAATGCGAGGATGATAACGCCGCAGAGCAGCATCTAAGGTGTATCAGATATTGGCAGAAGAAAGCCGCTGAGTTTGATGCCCATGCTGACGCTGAGATCGAGCGCATCAATGCATGGCGCGAATCCCGAAAAAAGTCACCGGAATGGCAGCAGCAGTTCCACCGCCGGTGCCTTGAGAATTGGTTTGCAGATGACGAACGCAAAACCGCCAAGCTGATCAACGGCACCATCAAGCAGTTCAAGGGCCGCGAGCGTGTCGAGATCATCGATGCGGACGCAGTGCCCGAAAAGTATCTCGCCGAAACCGTCAGCACCCGCCCAGACAAAAAGCTCATCCTCGATGCCATCAAAAGCACCGGTGAGATCCCGGCAGGTTGCGATCTCGTGCGCGGCGAAGACAGCATCAAGATCGAGGTGTCCCATGGCTGACAAGATTGCCAGGTGGTTGCTGATCGCGGCCACCATCACACTGTCGGTACAGATCGTACCGGCACTTATCAAACACTCTCTGACAGGAGGTTGAACATGGCAAGCAAGCCCATAAACATCCACGGCAAGGAATACCGGACTGTGGCGCAGCGGATCGGGTTGCTGAACGAAGAATGCCCGCGTGAATATTCACTGGTGCAGGATGTTATTTTCAACGAAGGAGACATCGTCATCTGCCGGTCGGTGCTGACGATCCACAGCAAGAACGGAGATCGCATTTTCACCGGCATGGCAGAGGAAAATCGGAGCCGAGGTCAGATCAACAAGACCTCTGCACTTGAAAACTGCGAAACCTCGGCCATCGGTCGTGCCCTTGCTGCCGCCGGTTTGGGCGGTGAAGAATACGCCTCAGCCAACGAAGTCGAGAACGCCATCCATCAGCAGCAGCAGACAAGGCCAGCCGCAGCATCTGGAGTCTTGGATAAGCTCGCTGACGCACATCCAGAAATCAGGGAAAAAGAGCGGCTGATCGGTCGCATCCGCGACGGTGAGGAATACCTCGGCAAAAGAAAAAACAGGAATGACCATGAGGCGATGAACAGCCGCCAGCGGCACCTCAAAACCAAGGTGCTGGAAGAAGCGTCAACCGCTGACTTGTCAGCATTTTTTGAGCACATCAAGGCCAAGGCAACGGAAGAGCACGCGCCCGCCAACGCCGCCAAAGCTGTCGCCGCTGCGCTGGATGGCGACATCGTCACGGCGGTCAACTGATGTACGTCTATAGACGAGAAGGGATGGCATACACCACTGGTTTTTTCCGGCCAGATGGAGAATGGATGCCCGAGTATGATTGCAAAACTGCCGAAGCTGCCGCGAGGAGAGTGGCGTGGCTTAACGGCGGTGACCCCGACAAAATACTGGAGGAGGATTGAATGCCATACATAAACCGTATAACGATCATGGGCCACCTTGGACAGGATGCCGAGGTCAAGGCTCTTCCGTCTGGAAAAACGGTCAGCAATTTGTCAGTCGCGACGACCAGCAAATGGAAGGACAAGGACGGCAAGCAGGAAGAACGAACCGAGTGGCATCGAGTCACGATCTGGGGTCCGAGGGCTGAGTGGACCCACGACTGGAAAAAGGGTGACCTGATCCACATTGAAGGCCGCAACGAGACCAGAAAATGGACCGACCGAGACGGGAATGCCCGATACACCACTGAGGTCGTTGCCGAAGGACTCGTCCACAACTTCTCCAAAAAGAATCCCGACTCCAGATTCAATCCAAGGGAATCGGAAACGGTCGCCGAGCGCGATGAGGTGGGTCGACAGGTCGGATATGCCGAGCAGGAGCTTCCGCTCCCCGCGCACGTGATGGCGGGAGACGATGGCACTGACGACGACCTGCCGTTCTGATGCCAAATACCAGTAAAAACAAAGGCTCACGGGTGGAGCGGGAACTTGTCCTCAAGCACAAGCGGCAGGGAATCCCGTGCATCCGTGTGCCTCTGTCTGGTGGTGGCTCGATCAGTGGTGATCTGCTGATCGGGCCGCATCAGGAATATCGAGCCGAAGTCAAGGCGAGAAAGACTGGTGCCGGTTTCGCGGTGCTGGAGGGATGGTTGAAGGGAAACGACTTATTGATACTCAAGAAAGATTTTTCCGAGCCGTTCGTCGCTATGACCTGGCAAATGTATATCGAACTTATGCAACCTCTGACGGGAGATGAGAATGACGAAGCAAGCAGATAGATGGGGAAAGATGCCGTTGACAGTGGCGTCCGATCCAGCACTTCCAGCAACAGCAAAGCTGGTGTTCTCGTTGCTGGCAATGTGTCACAACGAGGAGACTAAGCAATGCAATCCATCGCAGTCGCAACTGGCTGAATACGCGGGAACGAGCCGCTCCAGCATTCAGCGGTCGTTGCAGGCATTGACTGATCACGGCTATGTAAAACAGCAATCCATCAAAGGTCGGCGATCTGAATACCTGCTCTTTCAAGAGCCTGAACATGACCCGAATCCGGTCACCTCTAACAGTTTCGACATGACCAGAATCGGGTCATCACCTGACCCGAATCCGGTCAGGGGGTGCCCAGAATCGGGTCAACCCTATAATGAATTAAAAGAAAAAGAAAAGAAAACTAAAAGAGTACCACCTTCGGTGGACACCAACCTTGCCGATCTGCACAAAAAGTTGAGACCTGTCTGGACTCGTATCACCAAGGCGAAGTATGCCGGTGGCGAGTTGGTAAAGCTCGCTCGGCAGCATAGCGAGGATGCGGTGATCGATGCCCTTGAACAGATATCCCACCGTCCCGAACCGCCTCGCAAGGTCATCCCGTATCTGGTCACCATGCTGCGGGATGCCCCGGCCCCGAAGGCCGCTCCAGAGCCACCCGCCGATCCCGAGGAATACGATCACAATTATGAATCCCTGTTTACCACGCACATGAAAAACCGCCCCGGTGGCATCATGGCGATCCCGACATGGGGAGAAGGCTAATGACTGTGCGTATCGTCAAGAATTTTCCCGAACTCCATGTCCACGCGATGAAGGGCTGCGATCCTTACTTTGCGCTGGCCGCTGCGGTTATCCATCAGGGATTGAAAGACTATGAGAACGCGGCTCGAGCTAACGACAGGATCGAGATGGACCTCTTGTCGAAGTGGCTGATCGGTGCCAATGCCTTCCGCCGAGTCATCAAGATCCCCGCTGACGTCATGGCCGAAAAGTTGACGGGAATCGCGGAGGCAGAGCTATGTTGACTAATACCCTGCCAGCAAATCATCCAACCATCCAACTGCTGCTGTCCCGCCAACTGGCGCAATCCTCAACGCCAGAGATTGTGCGACTGCGCTATGCACAGATTCCTGAGATCCACCGCTGGGCCAGTTTCGACGCTATCGATCCGGTGCAGTGCGCTCGGGAACATAAAATTGGCAACGGTTTTGTCGACCACCTTGATCGACTCGATGCCGCTGAGAATGATGGTCTCGGTTTCGAGGCCGTGGTCAAGGGGCCGAAGTCCAGCAAGCGTGGAATCGTGTTAAGCGGAAATCCAGGCACCGGCAAGACGACTCTGGCGGTGGCAATACTGCGCGAATGGTGCCGCCGCAGCAAGGGCAAAAGGACTTGTTTGTTTCTTGAATTTTCGAGTCTAATTGAAGAAATAAAACGCGGCTATTCCGACGACGCACAGTCAGTTGATCTAAACGCAATCGCTCAAGGAAACGAGTTCATCGTCCTCGACGACCTCGGGCAGGTGCGAGCGACGGAGTGGGTGCAATCTCAGTACTATGCGCTGATCAATGCCTTGTATGTCAATCAGTGCCGTCTTGTCATTACCACTAACATACCGGCAGACAAAATCGAAACTGCTCTATCTCCCGCCATACGGTCGCGGTTGCGCGGCATGTGCGAGTTCGTGTCGATGGAAGGGAGGGATAGGCGTCTTGAAACGACAAATCCTTGAAGCATTGATCCAGCGAGCCGAAGAGGTCGCCGAGAGGTATTCGCAACCCCGAGACAGAGCGGGCGGTGTTGCTGATCAGTGGAGGCGAAAATCGGTGCAGCCGCTATCCGAAACCATCGCCGTCGTGGTATTCGAGAAGGAGAGCCAGCAGCAAGTGGTCGGCTTTTTCCATTACATCAACGGAGGACAAGGCCCATACTGGAGCTATTGGATTCCGACTTACGATCATCTATACGGGATGCAATCACCGGTGGTGGCTCAAACGATGGCCGAGGTCGAGCGGCACAACACCGAACTTAAACTATGGCAATCGGAAGCTAAGAATGAAATTGCAATTTTTGGATAATGGCGTCCGAGTGTGTGGTCAGTTGGAGTGTTTAGGGCACGCTAACTGAGACAGCGGGAGAGTCCCGCAAAACGGGCGTCAGTGGTGGGCCGTCGTTGGGGAGCTTCGGCCCACCTTTTTTTGTGGTGCGATCTGTGCCTTTTCGCGTTCTTTGGGCACGATTTGGGCACCCGCTGCGCCCTGGCTGTGTCGCGCTCGATTGCGGTATTCTCGCAAACGGTTCAGCGACAGCAACATAGATGGTGGGCGATGCCGGGCTCGAACCAGCGACCCCCTGCTTGTAAGGCAGGACAAGCAATCAAAAACCCTCTGACAACACACAAAATGTTGGAGGGTTTTGTCTATGGTACGGCACGGGCATGGCACCATTCGTGTGGGCATAGTATCGCTGCGCAGGAAGAAGCGACGCAAGGATGTGCGACCGATATGGTTTGCAGATTTTACCGTCGTCGGGAAGCGGCACCGCAAAAGTTTAAAATGCACCGACAAGCAAATTGCGATTGAGAAAGCCTTGGCCCTATCCCGCAAAATCGAGCGCGGAGAATATGCTGCCGAGAACAAAGTCGTCGAGCGACAAGCGCAGACAACCGTCCGTGAGTTTGTGGCAATATTTTGGGCACGGCATCGGGCATGGTCTGAATCAACTGTCGAGCGATATCGATATTCAATTGAACGCTATGTACGTGAAGAGCACGGTGACCGGATGCTCGGATCGATCACCGCACTGGACATTGAGGAGTATCTATCAAACTGCCGGGATCGTGGTTGCAAACCGAACAGCATCAATAGATACCTCCAGCAAGTCCGCACCATTTATCGATGCGCTGTTGATTGGGGTTATCTCCTCAACTCGCCAGCTGCCGCCCTGAAGTATACCAAAGCTCCCGACCATATTCCCGATGCACTGACCGATGCCGAGGTCAACGCATTGATGCAGCAGCTGTCTCCGTATAACCGCTTGATAGTTTCCACGCTCGTTGAGACCGGGATGCGATGGGGCGAGCTTGCAAGCCTGCAATGGGGAGACGTTGACCTTGCAGATCAGCACTTGATTATTCGCAAAGACAAGGACAATACCTTCCGCGTTTTGCCGCTGACAACCCGCGCCACCGAGTCGCTGCGGCACCTGCACAGCCTCGGGCAGATCCCTTTTGTTTGTCGTCCCGATTCAATCCGCAAGGGCTTGCGCGATGCTGCCGGGCGAGCCGAGATCAAGCACGTTCATCCTCATATGCTGCGACACACATTCGCCACAAGGCTGCGAGATCGAGGCGTGCCGCTGGATCGGATCATGGAATTACTCGGGCATAAAACGATGGCGATGACGCTGAGATATGCCAAGGCTCGACCCGAGCAGTTGCGAGAGGCAATTCGGGCTCTGGAGGGCTAAAAACCGCCGTTTTCAAGCCCTGGGAAAGATTTATTTTCGCCCACTTAAGTCTTTTATTTATAGCGGTTTATCAATCTTCTCACTCTCATACTTGATTTTGCTGCTTGATTTATCAAAAGGCAGGGTATAAGTTAGTGGCATAATGAAGACGACGACGACAACAAACACCAACAACCTTCTGACGGGAGAAGAAGCAATGTCTGACTTTCGCATCACCTCCGCTGCCGACTTTTCGGCGACCACCATCACCGTCGAACCGGTCACCGAGGCCGGTCGGATCGCCTTCCGCGATCACTTCCGCGCCGGAATGGCGGTCTCGTGGACGCTCAGGAAATCGGGCGGTCTGGAGTTCGCCGAAGCAGTGGAGGATATCGGCTTGACGATTTCTTAACGAGCCGAAACGCCGAAAGGCGTCTGACCGGGGTTGATTTCCCGGCACTGACGAGGCAGATCCTCACACACACTGACAGGAGAAGAAGTAATGAAAAACCAGCATACGGATCATTTCATCGCCACAGAATCAAACAACCCACAAGAAGCGGCAATTGCAAAAGCCGTTATCAAGGCACATAGGGAGGAGCAACTGAACTTTTTCTTACACGTTGCAGACGGCAAATTGATCTTAGAGGGGCCAAATTCCCTCCCGCTCGGCGGTGTCGCTGTTGGTGGTTTCAAACTCTTATCCTTAAGCCTCGACACGGAGGATCAAATCGAAGTCGCCGCCGCAATATATACCAAGTTTCTCTGGGATCATAGGATAACGGATATAGCGTATTCAAGCAGCGTTGACTTTTCAGAGGAGTATGGAATCCCGACAGAATCAAGGGATCAGTTTCTGAACGAGTGCCAAAAAATATGGCAACGAGGTTTGGATATGGCATCAAAGATGTTAGAAGTATTCGACGATAATCTCGCTTAGGTTTAGCCGGATCACGGTGTAACTGGCGAGAGGCCCCCTTCGGGGGGTGTAACCCGCAGCTCCGGTCTCAAGTCCGGGGCACACACACACACACTGACAGGAGAAAAGAAAGTGGCGGACAAAACGACAGTCACAATCGATCGCATCAGCACGGAAACGCTGCACCCTCTATACGCACAATACGACGGGCAATGCACTGCTCAGCCGTCGTACGTTGAGCTGGATCTCGACAGCGGAAATTTGGGCGCAGATTACAGCAGTGCAGTTGGAGGCGGTGTGCCGGTGCGAGTCTGGGAAGGCGATGTTGTGCGATACGACGTCGACCCCCACCTGACTGCCAGCGAGATCAACGACCTGCTCGACGAGATCGCACCCATAGCGCAGGAGTGGATCGATGCATTGACCCCATGGATGGACGTGCGTGACGTGGATGCAGGATTTAAAATACAGGAGATATGCGAGAGGCGCGTTACGGAATCGGGTGGAGTTTGGGATGCACAAACTTGGATTGAGGCCGATGGCTTAAACCCAGCCCTCTCCGATGGCCCGTTTTTCCCGCCCGTCGGCAAGGAGATCAACCTGCGGCACGACTCCACCGACGCAGATCTCGACGAGATCGCGAAAACCTTGCGCGGCATTGCGGAAGACGATGGCCTCATCACGCTGGAAAACGTGGACGAGTACCTCGTCGCCCAGCGCGATATCTTGCGTGATAAGAAAGGAGCGGAATGAAAAAGCAGCACGGAGGAGCGCGGGAAGGTGCCGGTCGCAAGCCGCTGCCAGCGGCAGATCGAGCCGACTCGGTGCAGGTGTGGCTCCCGGCAGCACTCGTGGAGCGCATTGATGCCGCAGCAGCAGAGCGCGGGACATCGAGGTCTGCGCTGATTCGGGAGATGCTGGCCGAGCAGTTCCCACCTGCCTGACCTGCTCAAGAGCTTGGAAACAGGGCCAGCTGGAGGTAAAACCAGCTGGCCCTTTCTGTTATATCCCCATAAATGGCGTCAGAGCCGCTCAGACGCCGACTGTGGGCCGTTCGTGGGCAGTTTAGTGCAACAGCACCCGCGCTATTTGGCTCCCCACGTATCAACCAGAGCTTGGCCGAGGATATAGGCCGCAGCAACGATTGCCAGCGGCAGGGTCAGTTCGGTCGGGAATTGCGTCAGTGCTGCGGCTCCACCCACGGCGATGCCGAGCTTGCGAGATGCTAATTTTTTAAGTGCCTTCATTTCTGCTCTGCTCCTTATTTATTCGAGAGTATGCCCTCAAGTCGCGCCTGACTTCTCAGCAGTTCGTTGAGGAGTTCATTGGTCTGATCCAGTTTCTGCGCGATTGCCGTGAGTTCCGAATTGCCGTTTTTGCTGCCCAGCAATCGAGACAGCAGATAGCCACCAACGGCTCCGCCACCAACACCGCCGCCGGTCATCAAGTACGTCAGCGGATCAGTCGTTGTCGTCGGCTCCATTGCCATTCTCATCGACAGTGTTAGAGCACCAGTTCAGCGATTCAATCTGTCCTCCAAGTTGCGCCCAGACCGGATCGTTCTGTGCAATTTCCTGCAACCGTTTTTGCCTCGCTTCCTCCAGCTGCTGGATGCGCTCCGCGATTGCTTTTGCTCCGTGTGGAATCTTGAAACGATCTTCGAGTGTCTGTCCCATTTTTCCTCCTCAATCTCTCGCGTTCGGGTGCAGGGCCTTGTAAGCCCAGCCCATAAAATAGGTCATGCCGCACATAAATACTCCGTACACCGCTTCGTGTTTCCAAAATTCTTCCCAAATTCTGCCGCCCGGGAAGCCTATGACTTTGAAGACCTCGTACATAATCACGACACTGATGGCAGCGGCTCCAGACCAGGCTCCCGCCTTTTGCATTTCCTCCTGCGCTTTTTGTCGCCGGGAAATCGTGAGCAGTTGCTTTGACTGTCGCTTGACCTGGCTTTTTGCATCGCTTGCAGATTTGCGTTGTGTGCGAGCAACTGACTCCATCGCCTTGCGCTGTCGATGGCACTCGTTGAGTTCGTCGAGCACCGCCGTGTAATGACGCCGCAGCGAAAACAGACTCGTCTTCTGAATTTCCGTTACAGTCTGCGGTCTTGCAGTTTTTGGATCGCGGCGGCTCATGTTTAGGGATGGATAATCCGAGGGGTGTCGCACAACTAACAGTGATTACTGCGCTGCTTCGAGTGCAGCAATCCGAGCTTTTAGCGCATCCATCTCCGCTGTTTCATCTGCCCGTGCCGCAGCAGCGGCCTCACGCGAGGCAGCTATTGCCGCATCTCTCGCCGCTGCCAATTCCGCCGCACGCTCCCCGCAGGTTTTATAATCGCTATCGTTTTTGTGAGCATCATAATGCGCCTCATATTTCGCAATCTTGGCAGCAAGATTTCTCTCAGCAATGCCATTGTCCACTGTTCCACCGAGTTCATCCCATTCGCTGTGATGGTTAACCGAGTGAGTCCACCAGCCCACAGGGTTCTTGACGCAGTGCGCCATGACTGCCTGTTCGCGGTCGGTAAGAGGTCGCACTTCAACCGGTGCCTTTTCAATTTCTGCCATTGCTATTCTCCTTTAGCCGATCAGGAAACCATTAAATCCGCAAAAGTTTGTGGCCCCTACCCGCACCGCATCCGATGCACCGTATGAGACCTGCTGCGTGACGTGCACCGTATCGTCAGCGTCTAAATCCAAAATTGCACTTATCTGCTGTGTTCCGTATGTACCGTCAGCAATTATTGGATACATGTTCTGGAAACCACTCCTGTTCGGCTCGGAACCACTGTGGTGAAATTCGATAACCGCTTGGTCCATCGCAGAAGTCAGGTTGTTCATCGCAACCGACGCATGGAAAAAATACTTGCCGTCAACCGGGGCGGTGAAATAGCCAGTTGTGTGATTGAAGTGAGATCCGATATCAAAATATTCTGTACTGTACGGAACCGTGTATACAGTACCCGCTCCGGTGCAATCGTTAGCCTGTGCCGTGGTGGCCGAAAACATTACCTGCGTTGGCATAGTAACAATGCCATCGCTATCGACGGTTAATCTGGTTCCTCCATTGCACGCAATCGCAATCTTATTGGCCGCTGGCCAATAAATTCCCGTGTCAGTGTCATCGATATTTGTCAGACTTGGATTAGCGTCTGAACCGTCTGCAACAGCGAGGACAGAACCGTTGAACGTAAGATTTGCAGACCCCGCAAAGGCCCCGCTATTGTTGTACTGCACTTGTGTATTGCTGCCGCCGGGATCAGCAGATGCGCCAGCAACGGCATTATCAACATACTTAGTTGTCGAAACTTTATGACTGTCATCGTCTGCGCTTTGTGTTGTTGCGGTGACGCCATCCTTCAGGACGCTCGTCGGTGTTGCAGAGTCGGCCATGATGGCATCGACCGCAGCCTTGAGGAAGTCATCGTTCGCCGCCAGCGTCGAGACGTCTGTCGCTTTGGTGGGATCACCAACGCTAACCGAAAAACCAGCCGTGTATGCCATATCAGAACCACTTGCTCCGTTGAGATGTTGGATCGGGCGAGCCGCTTGGATCAGCATACCCAGAGGCATCTGTCCAGAATCCGTGTTCTGCCCGTTGTGTTATGTCAGACAGCAGCCAAGTCGGTGCTGTTGCTGCTGTCCATCGACCAGGTGATAAGGTCAGAATATTCCACGCTCGAATCGTCGAGCGCATCTGATTGAAATCGATGTTGATGTCGCGGATCATAAACGGAATCCCAAAGCCTGACGCGTCGGTATACTTCGAATACACCAAGCGGAATTGATCCGTGGGAATCTTGGTCAACGAGCGCGGTCCAATGCCCACCGTCGCCATTTCCAACTCAGCGGAAAATGCATAGAGTTCCCGCTCTGCTCTGGTTTCGGCAGCGGCATCTTCGTACAGCCATTCGTACGTCATGCGTCGTCGTCTTGTGGTGCCCACGAGAGTGATGGCAGCATCGTCGTTCTTGAAAAACCGCCCGGCATAGCGCAGGTTCGAAGGATCGTATCGATACACTGCGACGATCTGGTTGGTGGTAATGCGCTCGGGATCTCTCGACACCGCAAACTGTTTGACGCCATCGCGTCGTGCGGTCATATCGAAGTCACGATATGTATCGAGTCCGGTCAGGCCAGAGGTGCGATATCTGGGCGTATATTTTCCATCGATAATGACGAGGTCTGCAAAGCCCTCGATCAATGCCGCTGTGATTAGCGTGTTCGACGACGCTTCTGCCGCGATGTGTCGCCGCGCCTTAGTCGTTGCTCCAATTTCCGTCCCCCACGTTGTGAATGCCGACGAATCAATGTTCGCCGAACCAACACTAAGATGGGTTTTAAGAATGTCCTGAACGATGTCTGGCAGCGTATCCAGAACCGTTCCTCCGGTGGTGCCGTCATCGGTGGCCCCTTGAATATTTGCCGTGACCGTGTCGGTCGTCTCATCATATGCGTCAGCCATAACAAACTCAGCATTGGCGAGATCGGTCGAGGTCAAGGTTGCCGCAACGCCGTTTTTATACACCGCCTCGATTGACTTGATGGCATGGGCCGCAATTTTGAACTGCCGGGTGGTTGTGTTCACACAATAGCAAGGGATCTTCTCCCCGCCGCCAGCAGAGGTGCGCCAATCGCCATAGACAATCGGGATCGGAAAGTTTCTTGATTTCTCTTCGACGTTCGGATAGGTGGTTGCAAAAAATGTCGAGGTCGGCAGCACCTTTTCGTCCTTCATTCTCTCGTCATCGAGATCGATAGAGGCAGTGGTGTCGTCGAAGGTGATGCCGCCGGGGAATAATATTGTGCCGATAAATACGGTCGTATAATCTGCCGAGGCCGTGCCCTGGCCGATCTTAACCGTGACCGATTTGTTCGACCACTCGTAATCTTCCATCAAGTCGGAGATGCCATTGTCCGAATTATCCAGCCGCAGCTGCAACGATGGCATCGTCACGCGAGGATCAAGCAACTGCCCGGCAGACAGTGCCATCGAAGACATCGAAAGCAAGCGGCCCTCGTATACAGTGCCGTCGTCAAACGTCACCGGATCTCGGGCATAGCGCAGCGTCTTGCCGGTCAGCGAGATCTCGATCAACTGCCGCCAGTTCTGGATAGAGCTTGTCTGGTCGAAGGCCATCTATCTATTCGGTCTTCTCTTGGAACATCAATTGCGCGGTGGAATAGTTGCCGATGAAGTTGTGCGTTTGGCTCAATGGTGTTTCCAGATAGCAGTACATCGAGTCCTTGCTCGGGCGATCTGTGGGATCAAGGCACAGCACTATCGGACGGCTGTTGCCGACCTTCTCCATCACCGCACTGAATTTGTCAGTCTGTGCTTGCGATTGAAGGTTGAACCGCACCGTCGCTTGTCGGTACCGGTTGCGATTGCGAAAGAATGTCTGACGTCCCGGCACTCTATCCCCTTCGGATGGGTCGAACATGGTGATGGAGAAGTTCTGGTTGATGTTGCGTGTGGTTTCGTAATAAGTTCCCGCTGCCATGCGTCCGATTTGCAGATAGGAATCTGTATTACCCGAATCGGCAAAGGTCACGCGCCAGTATCGATAAGTTTGGTCAAGGAAATAGACAATACGAGGCAACACCGCGCCATCCGAACCGGTGGCAATCGTCAAGGCTTGTGAGTACGACGGAGATCCCCACGAATCCGAGGCATTGGCTTGCAGTGTGACGGTGGCCGCTGCGGTCAGGTTGAACGTAAACATCGAGAACACGGTGATCTGTGTGGCAGTGCCGAGATCGAAGACAATGTTTTCACTGGCCTTGCCGGTGGTGCGCCACATCTTGGCAACATGATCGTGGACGACATTGGCAGGAACAAGGTCAGTGTTTGCTTGCGATGACCCGACTATCGTTGCCGCGTCCCATGTGTCCATGTTGTAAAGCAGTCTGGTGTTTGCCATTACACGCTCGGGTCCGTCGTTATGCCGCTTTGATACATCACTGAGGCACCTCTTGTGGATTCGCGCTGGAGCATCTGCACAATAAAAGGCCGCGCATCTTCCTCGATGAATGCCTTGACGCCTTGTTCGTCAATGGTGTTGACCGCAAAGTTGAAGTGGAAGTTCTGACCGCCCGATCCCTGGAATCCTCCCGACATGCGTCCGGTCGGAGTTATATCAACCATCTCCGGCCCTGCTTCGCCCGCAAGAAAAAGAGTCGGCTGAGAAACCATTCCCGAGTATCCGTGTTGCGCGGCAAACATATCCCGCTGGTCCATCGCCGATGACGATTTTCCAGACAGCCGACGCTCGGCTTCGCTGGTGATTCCCCGCTCGAATCCCATCTGCTGCCTCTGTAATCTTATATCACGCTCTTCTTCGCGGATTAATGCCTCGCGCAAGATTACATTGGCACGCTGATAGACGTCATCGTCGAACTGTTTGTCTTCATCCCATCGCAGACTCCCCATCGACCATAGTACCAGTCTGGCGTCCTCCTCCGACATTCCCATCTTGGTCAACTTGTTGATGACTTTTTGAAATGCCTTGTTGATGCCGCCCTGAATGCCTCCCTCTTTAGATATTTTTCCCTTTTTGGTGAAGACACCCTTCATCTGTCCCGGCAACCCTCCGGTCTTGCGTATATCACCACCGGCCATTTCAAAGCCGCGCAAGATGTCGCCGAACGCGCCCTCGGCTCGTTGTGCAGCAGATGGTCCCGATCCCAGCACTGCACCGATCAACCTTTCGGTCAGTGCGCCAGCAATCGGGCCGCCAATCATTGATGCCATCCCTGCCGTAACGCCAGCAATGGCAGATTGGAAATCTCCGGTTCGGATACCTTCGGCCAACCCCTGGCTCAGCAGTTTGGCTGGTCCCGATTTCGGATCTGTCATTGCACTGCCAAACGTTGAGAGGAAGCTCCGTGAACTGTTGGCAGCGGCCTTATCCATCTCATCATTGATTCCGTCGCCCAACGGCTCCCCGATGGCCTTGCCTTTTTGCTCGGCTTCATTCGCCATCTTGTCGGTGTGTCCACTCCACTTTGTGGTGACCTTCTCCATTCCCTCGTCGACGAGATGCGCGGCACTGTCAGCAGTTTCCTTCATCGCCGCAGTGACGTTATCGATATCGGCTCCGATATTGTCGCCAATATCCTTGGCGAGACCTTCGACCGTTGACCACGATTTTTTGACGCTGTCAGTCCCTTCAGTCCATCGTTCTTGAAACGTCTTTGCCGGTTCAACGGTCAGTGGAGTGAAGTCGATGAGATCGATCGCCAAACCGAACTTGTCGCCGATTTTATTCCATTCCGAGATGATAGAATTGAGGCCACCCGTAAATGTCTCAGTGATCCAATTAATTCCTGCAACCAAAGGCTTTTTGATAAAATCCCAGATAGCGAGGAATCCTTGCTTGAGCGGCTCCCAGATGATTTTTCCGAGTTCGATAATAATGCCCACTGCACCGCCGATGCCTGACATCTGCTTACTGCCGAACGCAAAGGTCATAATTGCGCCACCGGCCGCTGAAAAGATCGATCCGATGTTTCCGAGGAACTCCTCGGCAAAGCTCGCATTGTTAAATAATTCAGACAGGATATTGAGAGCTGTATTTTTGAAGCTAACAATCATAGTCCCAACGTCTTTCCACATCTGCCCGAAGCCGCCAACGGCCTCGACGAAGGCGTTGGTCTTGTTAATGGCTGGAGTCAAAAAGTCGGTGACTATAGCCGTGGCAATCGGAAGGAACTGCTCGCCGATCACAATGGCGAAGCCGTCGAAGGCACTCTTCAACATCTTCACCGCACCGTCGAACGAGCCGAGCCTATTCTTCGCCATATCCTCCGCAACGCCACCCGATTCCTTGACCTTCCTGTCAAATGCTCGAAATGCAGCAGTGCCTTGATTCCGCAGGGCATTAATTGCTCGCGCCCCTTCGGTGCCGAATATCTGAAACGATTGTTTTGTTGAAACCGAATTCTCTTCCAACTGGCTGAGAATGTTTTCCATCGGGAGAAGGTTGCCGCTGGCATCAACAAAGGTCAGCCCCAACTTTTTAGCTTCGCGCTCGGCTTCTTTCGACGGATTGATCATTGCCCGCAGTGCTGAGTTCAGTGACGAACCGCCAATGCTGCCAGACATAGCGGCATTCGCAAGCAGCCCAAGGGAAACAACAGTATCGTCAAAGCTCATTCCCGCCGAAGCCGCTGATGGAGCCACCATCTTGAACCCTTCGCCCAACTGATTGACGTCAGTGTTGGCACTGCGTGCAGTTTGCGCGAGCTTATCCACCACTCCTCCCAGCTCGGTCACCTCCATGCCCATTCCTGAGAGGATATTGGTCGATATGTCAGCAGCAGCACCTAACTCCATCCCCGCAGCCGATGCCAGGCTCAAAGTTCCCGGCAGCGCATCCATGATTTGATTAGTGTCGAGTCCAGCCATGCCGAGGAACTGGATGCCTTCGGCAGCAGCGGTTGCGGAATGGGCCGTGGTTGCACCCATATCCTGCGCCAACTTTTTCAAGCTCTCGAAATCTTCCCCGGTGGCTCCAGTGATGGCTTTGACGTTCGCCATCGATTGCTCGAACTCACGGGCTTTGTTGAATGCAACTGTTAATCCTGCGCCAACTGCGGCAATGCCACCGACAGCCATTCCAGCAAGAGCAACGGATGACGCCTTGATGCCCGAGAGGAATGACCCCGGCTTCTTTTCGTCGAAGGTGTTGCTGGTTTCCTTTTGAATGTCCTTGAGGCCGCTGCTGAATTGGTCATTCAGCTTGATTACGACCCCCATCTCCTGCTGTACTGCTGCCATGAGATTCCTTTAAGATTCCATGAGCTTCGTCGGCGATAAAGTCAAAGGCTTCGCTGACGATGCAGGGCAATTCGATGAGATCGGCATAGGATATGTGGCGAACAAAAGTTCCCGGTTGTACAGAGTGGCTGAGCGCATGGATCTCATAACAGGCGCGACTGAGGTCTGTGATGCTGAGTGCAGGGCAACCCATGTATGCCACATCGCCGAGCAGGCCAGCACGGTCCTTGCCAGCAGGATGCAGACAGATCGATGGCTTGCGTCTTCCCACACATGCTATGCAACCTCTTCCACTGCCGAGGTGGAACCATCGAGTCGCGCCTCGAAGTTTTTTAATTCGTCCCCGGTCATGTGCGAGGTGTTGCCGAGGACGGTGACGATCTCCATGATCAGACTATTCTCTTGCGTTGCTGTTGTTGGATTGGGCACATGCAGGAAGATGTCGATAGCGTCGGTCTTTTCGATTCCATCAAAAACAAACCCCTTGTATCCTCGCGTGTGCGAAGCGAATCGCTTGAACAACTTGAGGACTTCCACCGGCATCTGATTGATGGCAGCAGTGTGCTCTGGATCGTCGATCCATCTCCTGAGAGCCTGATCCCGCCATTTGTGAATCGTCTCGTCATCTTCCTCGAACAACGTGTCGATGGGGCGCAGCCGTTTGATCTCCAGCGACAGCTGATCGCTTTCATCGAGATCCCGGTTGCCCTTCCATTCTGGCACGTACTTAAACCAGGTAATGCCCAGTTCCACGTGAAACCTCCGCGTTTTGTTTAGTGGGATCGGACTGCCGCGAAGGCCGAGGGACGCGGGAAGCCCTCGACGACCCCACCAATAGTCCGCGACTTATATCAATCGAAAACGAGATTGATCTCGTCGTCGCCGCTGCTCGAAGCCAAGGCAACAAAGTCAGCAGTGTATCGAATCATATCAGTGTCAGGAGAGTCCCGCTGCGATGGCGTGATGTTGGTCGTGTTCATGTTGATCTTCATCCGCTTGGCAGCAGTATCCCCGAGCGTCACGATAACATCTTTTTCAATGCCGCGCCTGAACTCGTTAAACAGATACACCTCGTCCTTGCGAACAAGAAAATCAAAGCTTCCTGTGACCTCTCGATATGCAGGAACAGTGACGTCGGTTGCCGAAGCTCCACCGAACTCCGTGTTGAGCAGATCGATCCCGGTGGCAATGGACACCGTGCCGCCGAGGTGCGTGATGGTCGTGGAGCCATTGTCCAGCGACAGGCTTCCTGTGGTGCCGAACAATGGGTCGCCCGCAAAGCTCCCGCTCGGGAAGTACGGCTTCACCACGTCATCATCCGACCAGCTTGACGACGCAATCGTCAGCGTGTTGGTGCTGTAATTCACAGCGGTGACTTGCACATCGTCAGTGCTGCCGACTGAGATCACTGAATAGATGTCGAAGAAATCAGCATCGTCAACAACCAAAGCAGTCGCGGAAGATCCGGTGCCGTTAGCGGCAGAGTTTCCGGTCTGGAGGTATTTCTTGCCGACGCCGGTGGCAGTCCAAGTGATGTATGCGTCGCCAGTCCAGGTGAAGGTGAAGTTCTGCACCACTGCACCATATACGCCTTCCCCGAGATCGCTGGTCGAGCGATAAATGGCTGCGGATAGTGCGGTCGGATCTTTCAGCAGCGAATAAGTCACCGATGTTCCCGCTGCAACGGTTTCGGTGCCCATCGTATGCTTGAGAATGTCACCGATATCGGGTGCTGTCCCTGCCGTCCCTGAAGGACGCAGGATGCCCGCTGCCGACCACGGTTGCACTGGAGTGCGTGTGATTGTGCGCTCGATGCGCGAACGAGTGTTGCGCCTGTCGCCGGGAAATTCGCGACCAACTGGTGCGCCCATCGTGATCGATGTGGCGCGGAATGCGTCAGCGGCTGCTGGTTTTACGGCGGTACCATACGTTGACTCAGCCTTGAAGAATCCAACAAGATCCGAGCCGTAACTGAAATTATCGACTCCCATTATTTGCTCCCGTTATGAAGTAAAGACTTGCAGTTGTAATTCGGCCCGTTGTTCGAATTGAGTTCCATCAACACCGAGTTCCGATGCGTCGATTTGATTCACAAATGACTGATCAACTGCGCCCGACAGAGTGGACTTGTTGACCAGTTCCTGCACAGCGCGACAAGTGCGCCATAAGCGGATCGTGATCATCTCCGTGCCTGAATAGGTTGAAGATGACTGCGACCCGGTGACTATCACCTCGATGGAGATCGATGCAATCTGTCGCTGATCTCCCGAGTTGATTACCTCCGTCGATGTCGGCACAACAACGACGTTAACCTTGCCGGGATATTGCTCTTGTGGTGCCCGCCAGTAAGCGTCCACCGTGTCGAGCGTGATCCCGTCGTCGTACTCTGTATCCAATGCCGCCAGCTTGGCCGTCATCCCAGCTGACAAAACGGTGATAAGGCTATTGGCCCCATCCTGCGGATTTATCGATCCCGCCATCGAGTGCTGCCTTTCATCGCAACCGCGACATCCTTCGCCATTTCCACAGCGAACTTGTTGACAACGCCTTGATCGACCTTGATAAACGGTCGCGCTGGCAAGACTCGCTTAGGCTTGTCAATCTTATATCCGTACTGATGATATTTTGCATATCTGACGCGGGTGCCAATGATCAACTGCCGACCGCCCTTGCGACTGAAAATCATGTCGCGAGATGTATCTTTAGTCAGCGAGCGTTTCATTCTCCCCTTACGCACCAGCAAAGGCCGACCAGGATAATGGCGACCCTTCCAAAGTGCATATGCTGGAGACAAAGGCTTCCACCGTTCGCCGATGCTGCCGCCCGTGCTTTCGAACGCCTTGTTGATGCGCTGAGTCCACAGGTGGCGGATACGCAATGCGGCCTTTCCGGCGAATGGCTTCTTACCCCATTCTGCCAGTTGGCCGGTGGCACCTTCCAGATTTTCAAGACCGACAACGCGGATCTCGATCATTTTGTCGCTTTGGCTTTCGGCTTTGGCTTTGGTTTTTCTGCCAGCTTGGCCGCTGCGGCTTCAGCGTTGGCGTATTTCGCCGCCATCAGTTCGGCATAACTCGCTCCCGAGCTAACCGTCTGCGCTGTGTCCTCAATGGCTTGCTGGATCTTGTCCTCGTCCGCTGCGGTCGGCCTTGTTCCCGGTGGAAATATCAAGGTCGCCACATCGGCGACTGTACAATTGCCCATAGATTTCTCCGAATCGGTTACGCTCTCAACAGCGACATGGTGCCACTGCCAGCAATGGTCTCCACTGCTGCCGTTGGGATATCGTACAAGCCGCCCTGTAAGCCCTGAATGACGCGGTCGCGTTCTTCCATGAGCGGTCGCACCAGATCGTCCGTTGATGTTCCTGACGAGCTATATGCGGCCCTTTGAACGCGGATCGCTGTCATCGTGGAGTTCAACGACTTCAACATCTTCGGGGCATCGACGACGGCAGTATAAGTGACCGCTGTATTGACCGCCGCCTTGACTTCGACCCACGGCTCGACCACCACCACGATCTCGCCATCACTGTTGACGATCTCGTCCTGTGTTGCCATGTATCGCTGCCCATCGCCCGAGACGGTGAAGAAATCACCACGTCGCACGGCTCCGGTTAGACTGCCGCTCGATGCCTTGAGGGACAGAATCGAATCCATCAGATTGGCCGTGTCCTTGAGCAGCACAGTGCCGCCGAGCGAGCCGCCCGCCTGAGCAACCGGTGCTGCATATCCAGCCGCTCTTAAAATTGCGTTGATCTCGCCAAAGTCCTCGGAAATCCAGGCCTCGACTTCTGCCGTCGAGGGATTGCTGTTCGTGTCGATGGTAAATTGCTGCACCATCGCCTGAACATCAGTCGCCTCGCAGTATCCCGTTGTTGAGAGTGTGATTGCCATTATCTGGCTTTCGGTTTGACCTTCAGTTTGACTTTTGGTTTCGGAGCGGGAGCGTCAAACAGTTCCATCGTCGCAGGGTCGAAATCCGACTCGTTAATGATGGCGTAATCTTTCCCCGCCTTGATTTTGACAGTTGGTATTTTTGGCATTTTGGCTCCATGTATCCCGGTGCAGGAAAAACCTGCACCGGGATTTCAGAAGGTGAACTATCCGAGGATTCGACAGGCCACCGCTGGACGGAGCAACGTGGCTCCATACAGAATGTCATAGTCGAACTTCCACTGCTTCTCTTGCCGCGAAACTTCCAACCGCATTGTGAGGCCGGTCTTTTCGTCGGTGACCTGCTGCATGTTCGGCGAGTTAAGCCGCGCATCCATCAACGGTGCCATGGCAAAGCCGAAGGCATTCCGCTGGAAAGCCACATTGGCAACATGAGAAGCGGCAAAGGTCAACGCCGCGTTGTCGGTGAAGGCCGCAGTCAGAGCCGGTTCGAAGGTGATCGTCGGCGAACTGAACGACGCGACGACGAACTGCTGCGTGGAGCCAGCAACGGTGAAGATGTCGCCTTCCACCGGATTGTTGCTGCCGCCATCCACTGCAATCGTGGTATCGCCGACAGCCGAAGAACCCGAATTGACCAGCCAGCTGGTCGGAGTGCCGTTGCTGTTGGTAAACGTTGGCACGTTCTGATCAAGATGCCAGGACGCACCGAGCGCATAACCGATGTCTCCAAAGACGATGCCCTCGTTCGATCCTCTCCACGATGCATCCTGAAGGGCGCGGTTGTTGATCGCGTTGCCTTCAGCGTCAGCATCGAGCACCACCGCACGGTCATCCATCGGTGCCTTGAAATTGTTGAGCTTGGTTCTGGCTCCGGTCGTCCAATCGTTCACGTTCGAGGCAAACGGTGTGGTGCCAGCAGTGCCAGCTTGCGAATAAATCCCCTTGTACAAGCCGAGGATGTACGAGTCGACGTTGTTTGCCAGAGAGCGAACTGCCTCGTCGCCCTGAAGCATGTTCATATTGTCGATATCGATCTGCGTGATCTGCTGATCAGTCAGGAAGAATCCAGCGTGCTTCCACTGATTCAGCGAGATGGTCTTGCTGGTCAGGGTGGTATCACCAGCAGCCGCCAGCGTGTTGCTCGGCGACACCGTCGCTGCGGTGATATCGGCAGCAATCGGCACGGTGATTGTATCGCCTCGATCTCGGGCGATGTTTGAATACGTGGAATTGACGAGACGCGGCATGATCGCGTTCTCGCGCAAGACAGCCAGACCGCGAGCGATCAGCTTGTCAATAATGGGTGTTAATGTATTCGCCATTGCGGCATTCTCCTTGATAGAGAAAAGGTTGACGGGTTTCCCAAAGGCTCACCGAGCCGTCAACCCATGCCGCACCGCGACAGGGCAGTTGGGTGCTGCTGTTATCTTCTGGTGGATCTTACTGCTCGGAGACACCGCCCCCGAGTGCTTCAGCCGTCGACGACTTCCACCTTGCCTTCGGCGACCTCTTCGATGTATTTGCCGATCTCGGATCGACGAATACGTTGCTTTGATGCAGATCCATTGGGAGCACCGCCCCCGGTTGCACCAGAGCCTGTTGATTCGGCAAACAAAAACGTATCGGACGCCCGCATTTCTTCCACCAGTTCAATGATGCCCTGCGGTGTCTTGCCGTCGTCTGCCATGACCGTGTTGCCTTCAGCGTCCACCCGCACTGCATTGACCCCGTCACGTCTGACATGTGGGCGCACAGCGCGGATGATATGCTCGACAGCGCGGTCGTTTCGAGCTTGCGCCTTGATGGCCGCGTCACGGATCTGATTCTCGATGATGTGAATGTCGAGCGTCTGCTCCGCTTCCTTATGTTTGCCAGCAAGATCAGCGAGCTTCTCTTCGTACGACTGACGCATTGCATCAGTGCGTTGAGCCAATAGCTCATCGATCTTTCCCTCCGAAAGAAGATCCTTCTCGTTGCGAGCCAGAGCCTCGCTTCGTGCCTTCTTGAGTTCCTCATCAGTCACCGACTGACGGGCCTTTAGTTCCTTCAGTTCTTCCGTGAGTTCGACATTGTTGTTGCGAAATTCCTTAACCTTGTCGGTCGCATCACTGACCAGCACATATTGATCGTCCCGCTCCTCGTAATGTTCCTTCAGGGAATCGGCAAGCTCGTCGTATTGCTCGGCGTTCAGGATGGTCTTAATCGTCACTATATCGCTCCCTCAGTTCGGCCAGTGTTAACTCACGACCCGATTGATCGAGGAGATCCTTAAGTGTGATCTTGCCCTCGTTGTACAGTTCCAATCTTCCCGGCCCAAGAATGCGTCGCTGTTCGCGTTTTGACATCGTGTCAAAGGTCTTGGAAAAGCTCGGGGTTGGTGCAGGTCGGCCATCGATGGAATAAGTGTCGTCCATGCGCCCAAGCTCGGCATTGAGTTCGGGGTCGACGACTTCCTGCAACTCCTTAAGCGACCGGAAGATCGGAGCCAGAGTGGTGCGGCAGTTAAAATGCCAAGGTGGCGAACCAGGGAAGTGGATCGGAGTGCCGCGAAACGGTCGCCCTGTCTTGAGCCGCCATGCGTACCCGTTACGGCTGCGGCAGAGCACGGTTGTGCGGTTGTCGAGGACCGCGTTGGCTTGTATGCCTTCGATGACGTCGCTGTTGCGATTGTATGTTGCCAGTCGTGCCGCATTAGTTACCGTATCGGTGGCAGTGCGAACCACAGTCTCCGCACCCACTTTGCTGCGAAACATAACGCCGTCGCGGTAATTAAGAGCGCGATTGCCGCGAATGATTTTAAGCATGTCGTCGAGTGTCTGGTTGTTTTCGATGGCATAGTTCAAGCCGTCCTTGGTGTTGCTCTTGAGTCCCATACGCTGACGTGCCCAACGCTCGCGCAATGTCGTGCCCTTGGCCGTGTCAGGAACAAGCGTCGTCTCGACGATCTCCAGAGCGACATCCCGCCCGATAAGTTTGGGTGCAATCGGGGCGCGGAATACTCGCCGGGAGATCGTGCTGACCGCTTGGGATTCTGCCACCGCGTAATCGGCAAAGGCCGCAGCCGATTCCAGGGCAAGCAGTCGGTACGTCTGATCGATTGCTTCGTCGAGGGCATCGTGCAGCTGTTCGAGTTGTCGCTTGGTGCGCGGTTCGGCTCGCTTGATCTCATTGACCAGTTGGGCTTGCAGGTTATTGAGGTGGGCAACGGCTTCCTTGACCTGTCCCTGCTCATATCTGAGGACGTCAATTTCATGGCGTGTCAGAGCTTGCTGGATGCGTTCGTTGATGTTTGCCATTCAAGACTTTGACCAGATGCAGGATCGATAACAATCGGGGCGCGGTCCCCATATCCAGAAGCGGTCTCGATGTTGAAACAATAAAACTCCGTCGCTTCATCGAGAGTCATATCGTCGTTCTCCATCAAGGCCGCAATGATCTTGTCGCTCGAATACGCAAGCACAGTGTCGCCTTTTTCAGTGCGACAAGTTCCAATGATGGCATCATTCAAGCCGTCCAAAACGACCGCCCCGCATAGGTCATCTATTTCAGCCATTGCCTGACCTTCTGGCTGCGCTTACCGAGTGCCGGGAACTTACGCTTCACCGCACGCGCCACCGCTCGCTTTTCCTTCGGAGTGCCATACTGGGAAACCCGCGCCAGTGCATTCCGCGCATGGCTGAGATCGGGCATCGGATATTTGCCGGGACTGCCTTTGCTCGGGCGAATGGCGAAGGTGGTTGCCTTTAAACGGCTGCGTTTCTTGATCGGTGCCATCTTATCCCTCGGCTTGCATTACGCTCTGGATCGATTGCTGCAATTCGATCAGTTCGCGCTCCTCTTGCGGCTCCACGCCGGGACGCAATAGCTCACCGCGATCGTACAGAAACATCAGGTTGTCGACGGTCATGTATCCCGCTTGGACGATCTGCATCAACTTGACCGCTTCATCTGCGCTCATGGTTTCGCCGAAGAAGTCCTTGTTCAGAATAACCTCGACGCCTTCGGGCATCACGCCCATCCATGCGTTGAGCAGTCCCACCGCTTGCGTTAAGCCGCGATCCAGAGCCTCGGTGATTCCCGCAAGCGTTGCCTGGTCACCGGCAGTGCGTAAACGGATGGCAGCAGCAGCCTCGGCAGCGTGTTTGGGTTTCTCCAGTAACCGGCCACCGAGTGCTGCCATCTTGGCCTCGTCCTCAGCCAGAGCATCGCGCATCGTTCCCAGCCCTTCGCCCTTGAACTCCAAGAAGCTCGCCTTGGCGTCGTGCGACTCTGACCACCAAGCAGTGCCGGGACCGATCCGATATCCTTCGTTTGATTTCGGGAATCCTGCTGCCACCGGTGTCGGCAGTCCGGTGTAATGCAGGCCGTGGTTGTAATCGCAGGACAGCCGCCAGTGATGCAGATTGACATTAACCAGATCGAGCAGCGGTGGACGCTCGGTGGTCATGCCGACGGTGTTGGCGTTGCAGCAGACAAACGGGATATACTCCAGAGCCTGTCCTTGAATCGTCGGGCGCAATTCCTCGACCTGCACGTATCGTTCGCGGTTGGTCGAGTTCTTAATCTTGACGTAAACCCGCACCGTATAAAATCCGTCATCCAGTGACAGCACTCGGATACGCTCCTGCACTTCCAGCTTGTACGCATCTGTCGGATCGGGCACCTGCCCGGCTTCGCGCAGCACCACCATTGTCACCACTGAGCGTCCACCAAGGCGTTCGATGCGCCAGTTGATAATGTTTTCGGCAGTGTAAGGCGACAGATATGGCCGACCTTCCTCATCGGAATAGTCGCACAGCAATCCGTATCGTCCGACCTCCAGCACTTCGCGCATAGCGTCCTTGGCAATCGACTCAAACGGCAGATTGGTCAGCGTTACATCTGCCAGCAGATCGGCAGCAGCACCGGCCTCAATAGATGGTGGACGCCGAAAGCTCGCACCGACCATGCCCTGCACCGTTCGCGCCATGCCGTTGAAAAACAGGCCGCGTTTGAGATATTCGGCATATTGCGCTGGTGACTGCGTGTCCAGTTGCGAGACGTATTCTGTGCCGCGTTCCATCACCGCTTGCTGGCCGTCGTACGTGTCCCGGCAGCGTTGCCATTCAGGCTCGCGGAGATCGTACTCGCTGGAGGTTGTTTCGACTGGCATTATATCCCTATATCCCTCGGATTTGCGTCATGCCGCCGTCGTGGACGCCGAGCATCGTGTCGGTAAGTGCCCAGACCAGCGCATCAAGGCGGTCAGGCGAGTCGGCGGTGTCTGGCGTATAAGTGCAAAGTTGGTCCTCGAGTGCCGGGAACATGCCGCAATGGTGGACTCGATGCTGTTCATATAGGGCAGCAATAGGTTCGGCTCTGCGGATCTTTCCTCGGCTTGCTCTGACTGCCCTGAATGATGCGTTGCGGTCGAGAGTGCGGATCGTATGCTCGACCATTTCGCCGCCCTGGTTGACCTCTGCAACTATGCGGTCGGCGTTGTGGCGGTAATATGCCTTGAGGGCCTCTGACGCCCATTCTGACGGCGTGTAATGCCCTGAGAGGTCTTCCAGCACATATCCATGCCCATCAGCAACAGCGGCCACCACGATGCCGGTCTCGTCTGCTTCCTCGCCAGAGGTGACAGCAGGATCGATGCCGACGACGATCCGCTCGCACGAAGCCGGTGGATTCGCACGACGATGTGCGTCAATATCGTCGCGCTGCCAAAGTGCCCCAGGAATGTCGTCGAGGATTTCAGCATGTAACTCCTGCCGTCCGAGTCGCGTGCCTTCGTATCGCTCGATTATGCGACTGGCGAATGATTCGGCCAGATTCGGCAGGTTGTCATAAGTGCTGCCGCGTGTGATGGTTGCACGTTTATCGTTCACCAGTTCGCGAATGATCGGGATCGGCCTCGGGGTTGTCGTTACCACCGCTTGCGGATCGTCACCGAGCCTCAGGCCGAGATCCAGGTTGCTCCATGTCTCCTCGGCATAGCGATACTTCGCAAGCTCGTCGAGCCATGCACCATCGTGCTGCGGCCCACGCAGCTGGTCCGGTTCGTCGCCCGAATAGCAAGTCGCCATTGCACCGTTGCGCCAAGTAAGGCGTCGCTTGCTCGGTTCGTACAGCGGCCTCTGGTTGCCCGAACAGGCCAGGATTCCGCTCTCGCCTTCCACCATCACATCCCTAACGTCTGCCTTGGTTTCGCCCACCAGTGCAATGCGTCGGCTTCCCCGCCTGACTTGCTCCAGTACCCACTCGGCACCGCAGCGTGTCTTGCCGTATCCGCGACCAGCGAGGATAAGCCAGATGCGC
>VTLG01004231.1_pt1 | contig 30187 bp, 33 predicted proteins | sample 4694571 | NCBI WGS metagenome assembly VTLG01 (sample SAMN12604809, study PRJNA352737) | marine metagenome | biome: ENVO:00000447; feature: ENVO:00000209|ENVO:00000569|ENVO:01000036; material: ENVO:00002151; isolation source: viral sequences binned using virsorter ...
CACTTGAGATTAACGAGACTATATAATGTCCAGCCCTGAGCGGCTAGCACTGGCTCAATATCCATTATGTATGCATACATTCATTCAATATGTAGCAGGAAGCGAGCGGCAGCAAGTAAGAAGCCTTGCTATAACTACACGCTCGCTGGATTATATATCTAGCGTGTCGCTAAATCCTAGGAAAAATCGGTATGACCCTATGGGGGTGTCCTTGGCGCGTCGTAATATATATATGCCTTCAGAAATTTATGCCAAAATCTAAGGCAAACTGCTTAAGACCATCATCTGTCAGCTTATGACGGAACATCTGATCAAACACCTTAACTGGCAATGTACATATATGAGCACCAGCCTTATAAGAATCCTCTGCTTGCTTAGGAGAACGTATGGAAGCAGCTAATATCTGTGTCTTTATATTATGTATACAAAAAACCCTAGCTATATCCTGGATAAGTCCTACACCATCCTCTCCAATCTGATCTAATCGACCAACAAAGGGAGATATATAAGTAGCACCAGCTTTAGCACAGAGTATTGCTTGGCTAACACTAAACACTAAGGTCATATTAGTCCTAATACGTAGAATAGAGAGCTTTTTACAAGCTTTTATACCTTCAACAGTACAAGGCAGCTTAATAGTAGCCATATCTTTAAACTTACGGCTGTACATAATGCCGTTAGCTGCTAATTCTTTTGCAGTGTCACCTTTAACCTCAATAGAGAGGTCTTTAACACGCATCTTGTTAAATTCTTCATAGACCACATCAGGGTCTTCATTACTCTTTTTAATAAGAGTGGGGTTGGTTGTTACACCATCTATTATTTCGGTTGCGAGTCTATCCTCTATATCTGTAGTGATAGCTGAATCCAGAAATATCTTCATCTAAAAAGTCCTATTCGGGTGAGTATGTATAGGGTTAAAACAGTCCAAAATATAATTTCTAATCCGACATTATCCATCTTTCTTCTCCGGATAGTAGCCAATAGTAAAGCCACCATCTTCTGTTTCTTCTATTTTTGCGTTAAATACGGAAGGAGTAGGTTCTTCTACTTCAGCTAGATAGTTTTTAATAGCAGTATCTACTGTTTGTTTAGAGACAATCTCTATGTATCTATTTTCTATGCCAATCAAATAACCAAGTATTAGCCAGTTGAGTGGTTTCCAAGGAGTCTTTAGACTCTTGTATAGCTTTCTAAATCTCTCTAGTTTAAGTCTAGGCATTTCCGTGATATACGATTACAAACGACCCACATTCAGGGCAGCTTAGATTAGTTTCTATTAGATGTTCACTACCTTCTTCTCTATCGTGATCACCTCCCCATATCAAAGGGGTATTACATGCATAACAATTCATATATATAATAGTGTTATTAATGGGACTCTCTACTCTGAGGAAGTGGAGAGCGGTGTTTTAAAAGTGATATCATTCACGGATATCTATTAAAAGGGAGCCTAAGCTCCCAATTACAGGGGTCCACCCTTCCCCTGTATACGTAGGGGTTAGGTTTAACTCCAGTTAGGGACTTCCTTTCCAGAAGCTTTACCTCTTGCTTGTTGTCTCTGGTTAACGTCTAGTCCGAGTACTAAATGATTAGCACTTCCCTGTGGGTCATCTAAGAATTGTTCTAGGATGTCATCCCACTCTTCTCTTTTACGTAAGTTAATCTGTTCCTGTGCTGATATAGATAAAGCATCTGTAAAGTATTTAACACCCATAGCCAGACAATCAAGTCTGTCATCATGTTTAACTGCATACTTCATCCGACACATACGACTCATTTGGTAAAAGAGCATATATAGGAGCCTACTTTCAGGTGGACTGTCTTTGTTTGAGTTGTAATCCCAGTCAATAACCCCACGGTCAACAATAAGACGGTGCTGGTTAAGAACAGGTTCAAGCGAATCAATAATCCTGTCTTCTTTTCTGACATTTGCACGTACTTCATCCACAAGGATTGCTTGTTTGGTTTGTTGAAGGTGTTTTTTAAAAAGTTCACTTACTATTCCGTCTCCGAAGTTTGTCTCTACTACTAAGGTAGAAACATTGTATTTTTTACATCCCTTTAATATGTCAAGCAGGGTATTATCTGAATACCCATCTCTATAGGCTCGCATTTCGTGAAGATAGAGAAACCCGTTTTTCTGGGAAATATAGGCAGCTGCTGTCTCATCAGTTCCTCGTCCAGAGGGGTCAACGGCGCAGATTGTTTCTTGGTATTTTGTCCACTCCCCTTGTATTGCCATAGGTGAGTAGAAATAGTCTCCAGGAAGTCCGACTGTTGGAGCATCTTTAATGACATTCCGTGGATCGGAGCACCATACGATATTGTCGGGTGCTTCAGTAGGATTAACACTGGTAATAATAAGGTCAGCCATTTTAAGAGGAAACTTCTCAGCATCACTGAGAGTTGTATCCAACATGAACTGAAGCATAAAGTTACTTCGTCCCATAGCTGACTCCCTTTGTTGGAGATCATCATCATCAAATCTATCTGGGTCAGTACAACTGCCTGATTCTGCTCCTTCATCTATGTCTTCTTGTAATTGTGGTGCTATTAGTCCTTCGTAGGGTGTGATATCTTTTGGGTATCTTGCCGGCCAGACAAATGGTCTATAAGCCCGCTCTGCCAACTTACGATAAACAGTAAAAGTAGTCTGAGGAGTCCCGAGATACATAATACGGCTATCGTCTTTCGGCGTGAGGATTGACTCGGCTTCAGTACAGAGTTGAAGAAGTTTTTCACGCATCAGCTCCGTCATACTGTTTCCAGGGACTTCGATATCGTCCAAAATCATTAAGTCTGCACGACTTCCAGTTAACTGACCGGTAATACCGACTGATTTGACTGAAGGTGCTTGGTGGGGTGAACATAAAACGTCAAAAGATATACGTGACCATCTGGCATCATCAGACTTAGGTCTTAGATGCTTTAGCCAAGGTGTTTCGATAATTAGCTTCTGTAAGAAGATGCTCATGTTGTCTGCTCTTTCCTTAGATGCAGAAATTATCATTATTTTCTTTTCGGAGTCATTAAAGAGAGTCCAGAGAACGAATGCTCCTGTAATCCAACTTTTACCTACTCCCCGAAATGCTTGTATTTGTAATCGCTTAGGACCACTTTGTAAGTAGTCTGCGATTGCATATTGTGCTCTGGTTGGTTGAGGTAGATCAAGCTGCTCCCATAAAGCCTGTAGAAACAGCTTGAAATCGCCCTGTAAGGCGTTTAAAACGTCTGTCATATACGAATGTGTACAAATTAGCTATTTGATCTTCTCTTGGCTCCAGAACGTCCACCTGTGCCTTGCTTGGTGCTAAAGAATTGAGTTAATGCTCCACCAGATAAAGCATCTACTGCTTGATATGCATCAAAGACTAACATTCCAGCGATTACTACTGGTGCCGCTGGTCCTGTCGCTAAAGCTACTCCCTTTTTTAATACTTGTTTTCCAACTATTTTTAAAGCTGTTCTTGTGATTTGTTTACCAACGATAGGTCCTAATTTAGAAGTAACGACTTTGTTAGCTAATTTTAGACTTCTTGCAGCTACTTCACCTGTTGTTTGTTGAAGAGCTAAGTCTTTTCCAATAGTTAAACTTGCTTTTCCATAAGCTCCAGCTAGGACTTCTTCTCTAGCTTGTTGAGCTGCTTCAACAGTAGGCGTTAAGGTTGCTGCTGCAATGAAAGTACCAGTACCAAATTTGAAAGCTTTACCATTTTTTCCGTTTATCTTAAGTCCGTTACCATTGCCGTTACCATTGCCGTTACCATTACCATTCTCAAGAGTTTCTTTTACTTTCTTATACCAGTATTCTGCAAATTCTTTTTCATTATTAGGACCGTTCCTAATATTTTCGCGCATAACATCATCAGGCCACGGACCTTGCAGTTTAAAATAGTTGCTTCTGTCAGTTATACCTAACATTTTCTTTTTAAACTCAGGAACTTGACGCGATCCTTCCGAACGATTTTTAGTGGAATCTAATGGAAATAAATTTCGATTACCATGAACTGAATCTGCATTTGCAGAACTATGGTAATGGTCTACATCTTCCCATTTTTGTCTTCCTTTATATTTAGCTTTAGCTGCTTCTTGTTCAAGATCAAAAATTTGCTTACCAACTTCTTCATCACCTCCAGCTGCCTCTATGGCATCTTCTAATGTAGGAGTTTTATTTATTAAAGACTTTTTATTTTTGGCATTATTATAAAGCTTAACTGATAAATCATTGAAAGCATAATGAGTTGACTTATTATCTATATAATAAAGACTTTCTGGATCATCAATACTATAAAAATATGGAACGCTATTTTTAAGCTTTTGTTCAGATCTGGGTAAGGTTTTAAAGTTTTCTTGATACTTTTTTTTAATTTCAACAGCTTCTTCAATATTATCTGGTCTCTCAAAGAGGCTTTTTTCCTTTATTTTCTTATTTTCAGACATAAAAAAAGCACCCTTGCGGGTGCGGATATATTTCTTAAGTGGATAAGTTATGCAGCGATGTGATCGCTTATAAGTTGTTCTCGCTCAGGTTGACTTCCAAATGTCTCTCGACTCCATCTGAGCCAATGATTACTACCTTTCCCTTGGTTACATTTTTGACAGGCGACGACGATATTCGTCGTAAGATCCTCTCCACCTCTGCAACGAGGCGTGACGTGATCGAGTGTGAGTTCATGTTCTTCATAAGATTCTCCGCAATAAACACATGTACAATTAAAGTGCTGTTTAATAGCTCTTCTCCAGAGCTTTTTAGCGTCAGGACTTGTCATGGTTATTAGGTTGTATAAGTAATGTTTTGGGCTAGGTAGTAGAGGGGTCATGCGTTACGTATTTTGAGTCTGTTTTTTGCTTTACGTCGTTTATGGATTCCTTTACCGGCACGGTTGATGGATGCTTTAGTTAGGACAACCCCATCTTTTGTATGGGAGTTGTCTTTACCATCTCCTTTTTTGCCGGTTCCATTCTTCTTTGAAAGTCGGTCAGCTTTATTAGCTTCAATTCTTATTTTTAAACCGTGTTCGCTTTTGTTATAGGCTTGTTGTTGGTCTTTATAATTACCATTGGCGTATTTAGGTCGATTCTTCTTCCTATTAGTTTTATACTTTGGATCTGCCATAAAGTTTTGCCTTTACTAGTTCTGGGTCTATATCTGGCAATACATTTGCCAACTTTGATAATGGGCTGCCATCGTAGGCAACACCGGTAATATCGTTTGACTTCAGCCAATCACAGGCTGCTTTTAAGTCTTGAGTGGTAGCTTCACCACTCTTAACTCTTGATAAAAACTCGTTTGTGACCAACTGATGTAGTTCGCTGAACTGTTCTTCAGTTGCTTTTTTCATTTATTAAAGTCCTAAACCTTTTTTGACAATGGCTAGTGCCTTGTCGTCCAATTCGTTATCACTCTGCTCTACTAATTTTTCTAATAATTCCACGACAAAAGTCTTGAATTTAGGTGACCTGAGAGCACTGAGCACAAATGGTTTTACGATTGCTAACATTATTTTTTCTTGGGTAAAAGTGATTGTATTGGTACTACATCGGAGCAAAGGTGATAGACCCTTGATCCAGGCAGTAGAGTGAAGCCTTTTTGCTGAAGTTCTGCACATTTAAGTGCTCTTACAAGTTCAAAATCCAGCTTGTTTTTTTGTATCTGACTTTCTGCCATGCGTTCGCATTGTTTAGTCAGATCTCTGTTTAAAGGAACTGAGAAGTTTACTTGAAAACCCCAGTTCTCTGATATGACGTAACCATCCTCTGTTTGAGGTTCCGTATCGTTGCCCATATAAAATGGGCTGAATGTCATCGTGCTGCCATTACAAGATATGTTGCTACCAAAGGATTGTCGGCTTGGAGCACCATTGTTCTGAAATTGCACAGCTTGATTGGTCACATTTCCAGTAGCTGCGGCGACAGGGTTACTATTATTATTGGTATCTCCTTCAGCCAGTACTGGACTTATTGAGAGAAGACAGAGAGCGAAGTAGTTGTAGAGTTTATTGTGTAATTTCGGGTGTAATCTATCTGCTCTACTAGACCTGCGCTTCTTGTTGTTGTTTCTAAGTTCCACGGTAATGCTGTGTCAGTTACCGAAAAAGTTGTAGCTGTGTCTGATAAGTTTCCAGATGCAGTTACATTATTTCCTGACCACGTTTTTACTTCAGCTCCGAAGACCTGACGTATTTCTGTCTCCACAATATTTTGAGTAGTAGTGGTCGTACTATTCATAGACCCAGTTGTGAACTGGGGAGTGACTGTATTGGCTCTAGCTATGCTGGGTGATAACAGAGCTAAAAGCAGAATTAATTTCTTCATGCTTTTGTTGTTGGTTTCTTTGCCATAGGGCAATCTATTTTTTTACCATTGCCATTTTTACCGGTAGTCAAACCGAATGTGGCAAGTGCGCCCGTAAAAACGCTGGCTACGAAAGTGATATCGCTATTCCCAGATTTCTTAACCATAGGTATGTCAATGTAGTTCATCGTAATAATGAAACCAGACCAGACAACAACGCCCAGTCTTACAAAAGTACCAAGTACTTCTATTTGATGTTCTTTATCTTCAGCTACATCTTTTAATTTTCCAATTAAACCTTTTTCTTTGATGGGCTTATCTTCTTCCATGTTGTTTTTAGTATTGGTTTCATAGCTGTAACTACATATTTAAATGCTGCTGTTGCCGTTAGGGTTGCAGCTACGGAAACAACTGCTGTAGTAGAAGCCGTTATAAGTATTTCGTTTTCAGGTAAAGGTACATCAAAATCCAAGACTGGAATATTGACATTCCTTATACCTGTATCTACTTCTTCTGATGCTTCAGCTTGTACTCCTTCTGGTCGTCTTAAGTCGCTAGGTGGAACGACTAAAGGTTTATAAAAGGGAACATTTCCTGTTGGCAAAGGTATTGATATTGTTTCTATATTTTCTACTGGTGGTAATACTATGGTGGGTATTTCCACTATGGTTTAGGATACTTTGCCTTTACTGCTGCAACGTGATCTTTCCATGTTGTTGTACCATTAACAGCGTCTTTGTACTGCATGTCGAGCTGGTCACCTACGGAAGCATATATGGTATCTGTTGTACCCGCTTCTCCTGTTCTTTGTGATTTATATAAAATTGCCGCTGCCGCATCGTCTATAGCTTTGCGAGCTGCTGCCACTTTGGTACTGTCAATTGTAACTGACTTACCATCTTTGTCGAAGGCTCCTTGTCCATCGTCTATTGATACTACATCACTATGTGCGGAGTAGATTGCTTCGTGATCTAATGCCATAATTAATAATTGTTTGTTGTATGTAAAGTTGCCATTATGCTGCTACCTCCTGTGCGGTAATTGTTGAAGTACCACCCATTGTGTAGTTATAACTCGTAGTAGTACTTAAAGGTCTATTAATCCAAACAGTTTGAGAACCATAAGTTGACATTTGTACTTTATAAGTAACAGCAGAAGTAGTATTTGGAGAATCAAGAAAATGCAGAATACTTGAATTTAATTTATATTGGTCATAGTTATTACTACCAGTTGTAAGTTGACGATTACTTGCTGATCCATAAGTACCGACACAAATTTCTGTAGTACCTCTTAATAAATTAAAACCGGGATAACCACCAGCAGTACCACCATGGTTAATACATGCAAATATCATTATTTTACTGCTTGTACTTGAAGGTGTAATTGTAACTGTAAATCCAGCAATATCTGTAGGCGTCTCTCCTGTCATAGAAGAAGTATCAGTTTTTGTTGTAGATACAACTTGTAAAATTTTACCTGTATCTCCAGATGTTACCCACTCCATACCATTAGCTGTATAGCCAAGTACTTTGTCAGTTCCAGAAGGAGCTGCATGTATGTCTAGTTTTGCTTCGGATATAGTGTCGTCAAGAATTTTGACATTAGTTACTGCATCTGAAGTTAATTTAGCAGCACTAATAGTATTATCACTCGGAGTTAAGTTAGTTAAGTTTGCACCACTAACTGCTGGTAAAGTTGCTGGAAATCTAGCATCAGGAATAGTTCCTGAAGTTAAGTTAGATGCACTTAAAGCTGTTAAATCTACTGTTGCCCAAGTTAAACCTCCAGTATTACCAGATTGTGCTGATAAAAATTGTCCATTTGTAGGAGAGTTAGACACCTTTAAATTAGCTTCATCAACAACATCATCTGAAATTACTGTTGCACCGTCAGCTGTAGACGTTACTTCTCCAGAGTGGTTAGGGTGTACATAGTTATTAGCCGATGCTGCAATACCATTTAATTTAGTATGATCTGCATCTGTAAATACATTACTGTCAGATGCTGCCTCAACAGCAGTTCTAACCTGTGCATTAGATAATTGAGTGTTAGTATCTGTAGTCTGATTAACCCACGATAAATTTCCACTACCGTCAGTTTTTAAAACTTGATTAGCAGACCCATCATCATTAGGAAGAGTTAATGTATAACTTGCAGCAGCACTATGAGGTGGTGATTTAATTTTTACACCGTGACTATTATTCTCACAATTAAGCTGCAAAGTACCAGCATTTGTATTACCTTTAATTTCAAATAAACCTGTACCGTTTGGAGTTACTTTTATGTTTCCATTAGTTGTACTTGTGTTTATTTCGTTAGCTTGTACATCAAGGTTTCCTCCAAGTTGAGGTGATGTGTCATTTACAACATCAGATCCACTTACAGTAACAAACTCAAGAGCATTTCCAGCTGCGTTTACTTTTACTGTTTTGCCAGCAGATCCAGAAAAGGCTACAGGAGTATCACTTAGACCAACAAAGGTACTAGAGCCTCCACCTCCACCTGTATCATCAGCAATAATAAATTTGGAAGTTGAAGAGTCATATTTAAGAATCTTTCCATCAGCTACTCCAGTTGTATTAACGTCAGATAAATCATTAATATTTGCTGGTACTGTTGGTTTGTTTAATATCTGTGAATCACCTGAACTAGAGTTCCAGTCAGCATTCACATTTACTTCAGCTCCAGTTGCTATGCCATTAAGCTTAGTATGGTCAGCATCAGTAAATACATTACTATCGGTAGCATTTTCTACAAGTGTTCTTATTTCTGCTGCGGTTTGATCTGCTGTAGCTGCTGTTTCAATACCGTTTAATTTTGTATGATCTGCGTCTGTAAAAACATTACTGTCGGTAGCAGATTCAACAAGAGTTCTTATTTCTGCTGCTGTCTGATCTCCAGTAGCTCCACTCTCTATTCCGTCAAGTTTTGTACCATCAGCAGCTACGTCTCTACCATCTACAGTTCCAGAAACAGTTATGTTTCCTGTTACTCCTAAGTTACCAGTAGCACCAGTTCCTGTAGTAACAATATTTTGTGAACCAAAGTTAGGTGCTATTTTAGTTGCATCTATAGCTGCACTAGCACTTATGTCAGCATTAACTATAGTTCCATCTTCTATTTTAGCTGATGTAACTGCTGAATCTTGTATATCTTCAGTTTCTATAGGGCGAGTTTGTAATTCGTGAATTGCATATAACGACTGTTCTACGTTGGCATTTAGGTCAACAGCACGTATAGAAGAACCGGCTGCAAATACAGCTTTAGGATCATCATCACCTGTAGATTTACCAACAGTTGTTTCTCTATATACTCTTACACGTACTCCTGATTTAGGAGCACCAGTACTTTCTTGTACTGAACTATCTACACTTGTGTTATTAAAAGTTATTTTGGTGGGATTGCTTGCAGTATCAACTGCATATTTAGTTGTCGCTTGTGTTACTCCATTAAGAGCAACTTTTACATCTTCAGTTTGTATGACAGGGAAGGTGAACGTAAATTCCAGATCGGAACCATTGGGAGCACCTCCACCATTGTCGGTGTATGTAATTGCCATTTTCTCCTAAGAGGTTTATTGGTAGGCGGATTATTTGTTTTTGTTGTTTAAAAGAACTTCTATTTGTTCTTGTTTATAATTTCTAGTTTTCTTATTAGATGCGAGATTATCAATCTTTCTAGCTTTACTTTCTTTAATTAGTTGTATAACTTCAGGCTCATTCTTAATCTTTGCCCATGCTTTTTTCTTAGCATTATCAAATATTGCTTTTATCATATCATTGTGATAATAAGCTTTCATTGGATCTCTTGCTCTATTTCCGTTCCATATATCAGCTTGCATTTGCTTTACAGAAGCAATGATTCGTGGATCTTTAGCTAATAAAGCTAATTCAAGTATAGGTTTTTGCTTTCCAATTGCTTCTGCAAACATGGATCGTATCTTGGGATGATCTTTAAAACTAACAGTCACATTTCCATAGGTATAACCATATACAGTAGTTCTATAATCATATTTACTATCAAAAAATAACTTCCGTCCAGGACTATAATCTAAGCTAAAATTTACAGGAAGAGAAGCATTGACCATACGAGTTGGGAAGTCCCAATCTCTTATTGGATTACCAGTAAGTATGTCGTATTTAGTAGCTAATGCATCTGAACCAGCTAGACCTTCCATAAACAAGTTTCTGTTTCTAAAAGAAGATTCCCAACCAGAATTTAATTCTTTCATATAAGGATTAAAGAGTTTACCTAATTCATTTCTTAAAGAAGATAAAGGTACTGCATTATTTAATAAGCTTGCAGTAATTCTCTCCATCTGACCTTCACGTCCAGCAAATAAATCTACAAATTGTTGAATACTTGCTAAATAAGATTTACTTGATAAACCTTGCATAACTACAACAGCTAATTTTCTATATTGCTTTTCAGTCCATTCAGGACCCATTTGATTCATGTGGTCACCAATATCACCAATGGTTGAAAGTATTAAGTTAAATGGTTCAAATGCATCGTAACTAACCCATACATTTCCTATTCTTATACTTCTAGGTTTCCATCCAGAATCAATCCAATTTTGACGTAGTTGTCTATTAGATGGACCATTACCTGTTAAACCACCATTTATATAGTGCATATTTGCCATGAGTATCAAACCAGAACCCATAGCCATTCTTCCTCTCATAAGAGCTTTAGCATTAGCTAACTCAGTAGCATTAGTAATTCCGTATCGTCTTACGTTATCTAAATTTTTACTGGTAGCTGTAAATATATCTCTACTTTCCTCAACAAGCATGTTAAAAAGAGGTGTATGTTTAGCAGTTAATTCAAGTCCGTTTATACCAGTTCTTGCAAACAATAAAAATGGTTTAGTCCAAGGATTATCTGAAAATGTTTTATCTAAATTCTTAGCAAATCCATGAAGATCACTTGTTAAAGTTGCTTCTTTTTTACTATATAAAGCTGCATCATCAATGATATTTCCATCAGCATCCATTATCTGACTAAAGAAATCATCTTGGGCTTTTTTAAGCATTTGTGGTGAAATCTCTGTGATCTGTCCTGTGTTGTACAAATCCATTGCTTCACGCATGGCTTTTTCTTTTGCTTTAGCTCTAGCTAATATCAGTCCAAATGCATCATCAGTCGCACCCATTATTTTGGTTGAATAAGTTAAATACTTATTATCATTTGTCCATCTAATAGCGTTAGCTACACCAAAAGCAAATCGTTCTCCAGCTGTAGCTTCTCCAGCATTAGTTTTTTTCTCAATCCAATCGGTGTACATTTTCCATTGCTCGTCACCTTTAGTAACTTCTTGGAATCTAGTTTTAATAGTTGATATATCACCTGACCAATAACCATCTAGATTTTTTCTAAATAATGTCCAAGCTTCTGGTATAGCTTCACGCATAGCATTCATTGATGCTAAAGAAGCACGAATAGTCGCACCATCAGCACGAAGAAATGCACCTAAAGCCATAGATAAAGGTCTTAAAAATGTTGCAGTACCAGTACCTAAAATTGCTCGCATAGGAGTTTTAGGTCCACTAAGTACGCTATTGGTCATAACTCGACCCATACCTTTAACAATTAAACCTGATTCTTTTTTAATGTTTCCTTTTACATCTTTAAATTTACCGCCCCAAAACTTTTTCATTATAAAGTTATCAAAGTCAGTGAGGTTATGTATGTCACCACTCATGGAAACTGCTTCCATGTAAGCTTTAAACACATCATCATCTCCGTCACCAGCCATTTGCATAGCTAGTTGATGAGCTTTAATTGATTGTTCAGCTTCAGCTTGTACTGTCTGCCTTACTTGTTGTTTAATTTCTGCTGGAGTTAAATCTGAATTACCTAATGCTTTAAACGCAGCAGACTGAGTTTGTTTAGACATTTTGACATGGATAATTCCGGCAATTATTTTGTCATACATTGCAGCAGCTGGTGAATCTATATCTCTTAAATCAGCTATGTTATATAACTCTCTGTTTGTGATACCAGAATCTCTTATCTCTTTTAATAGAGAACCTATTACTAATTCAGAAGCTTTAACTTGATCGTAACTAATAATTGGCATATCTAAAAGTTTTGAGTTGAAATCTAAAGGAGCCCAAAATTCTTCTGGAGTTAGTTCACTTAGATTCCTACCTTCATATATGTCTTGAGCTAATTTAATAGAACTACCCCAACCTTCTGATTGAAATAACTTAAGGTTTTTTGACTTAGCTGTTGCCACAGCTTCTTGTACTCTGGCATCACTCATATATTGAGACATGACTTTTTTTAAGTCTTTTGTCGCCATATTTGCATTAACCTGAATACGTTTTAATCCAGCTGGTGTATAAACAGAACCAGCAGATCCCATTTCAGCACCATATTCATTATTAATACGTTTTAATGATTGATCTACGTCATATGCATCATCAATAGAAGTAGTAGCACCCTGCCATTTATTAGCCATGGTTCTATTTTTATATGCACCAAAGTCTTCACCTTTGACCTGATCCATAGCCATTTCGATATTTTGCTCTCTTAAGCTTTTGGCTCTGAGTTGTGCTTTTCCTACTTCATCTGCTACGCCATCTTCAACTATGTATTCACCAGCTTGTTTTCCACGACGGACTTTCTTAATACCTTTACCAATAAGAATACTGGCAGCATCAAAAAACGCACCAATACCCATACCTTCGACAACATTTTTCAATGTCTTCATAGCAGGGTGATCTGTATCTTTAGTTGATAATGGTGTATCTATCCAACCAAATCTGTCTCGTACCATGCCTAAACCATTGTTTTCTTGACTGTATTTCGACATAAGATCAGAGGTAGCACCAATTGCTGCACCTCTTAGTAATGTCCCTCCAGCTCCTGTAGCAGCAGCAATACCACCTAATCCAGCAGCTTTTAAAGCAAGAATACTTGCTGGAACCATCGATCCAAAATGAACTAAGCCACGAATAGCTCCTCCCCACCAAGTTTTAGTTTCAATAGGGTTTTCATCATTTACAAACCAATCATCCCATTCAGCTTTATAACCTTCATCAGTTGCTTGTTCTTCAACCATTTCACCACTGAACATATCAATAGCTCGTTCTGGAAGAGTGACAAGAGAGGAGCCGGTATCTTGTAATCCACCACCTATAGCAGATCCAAGTTCTTTAGTTATAGCTTTAAGTCCCCAGCCCTTCTTATTGCGTGGATCTTCAACCTCAGCCATGGCTTGAGCTGCTTCCGCGTCTTGTGTTTCTCGTGTTTCTTCAAGTATGGCTTCGATTTCTTCTTCTCGGTCCATTACTTGATCCATCATTTCAGCATCTTCTACAAGAGTTGAAGTGTTAAGTTGTGAAGGATCGTAATCCTCCAATACTGTTTTTTCCATTTTTTATCAATAGAGTTTTTTTACTTCTCCATCTACATCTATGAGTTCTGTAACTTCGCCTTCGTATTGAGCAGCTCGTGTTTTGTTTCCACTTCTTACCCAATTCTTTCCATCCCAGACAGCGTAACCAATAACATTTGGTAGTTTGTACCAAGCTCCTAAAGGTATTTCTCCGGTATAGTTTCCATCGTATGGTTTGACGTAGTTATCAAGATCTCTATAGTTTTCGACATTTCCTAAATAAGGTTGTTTATATCTACCTTTATTACCTTTTCTCAGCCATTCTTCTCCGTCCCAGACAACATAACCTATACCTTTAATATCCTTCCAATCTCCTATACGAGGTTCTAGTTTTTTATCTATAGGCTTTGTTTTATTGTCTTTATCGATATCCATTTGTATAACTTCATCAATTAAATATTCAATATCGGTATACGAGATGTCACCATCTTCTTTAAGTAATTCAATTTTTGCTCTATTTACTTTAAATTGATCTGGGTGTCTTAAAAGAGTTTGTTTAACATGTTTAGGTAGTTCATCTATTTCTTTATCAATTTCAGATCTAATATTTTCTATATCTTCACCAGCTGCCTTAGCTTGAAAAGCAGCAAGATCTGATGCAGATATAGGATTATCAGGATTATCTTTATTTATAGCAATTGCAAGATCTTCATAGATTCTTGGAACCTTTGTACCATTTGATGATATGTATTCTTTTAAATATTCTTCAGTTCCTGGAATTACACTTTTTATGACGTAGCTTGGATCAATACTAATAGCATGTCTAGCTAATTTACTATTTTTTTTATAAGTTTGATCTGGTGATGCATTTTCTGGTTTATCCCATTCCCATACATTAAACTCTTTAGCTATAATTCTGGGCTTCAGTTCCTTCATAACTGCAGCATGGGTATCTTCTACAGTTTCAAAATTTTTTCTTTTTGTTTGAAATAATTCATTATATTCTTCAGTTGCCTGTGAATTAGCAGCTCTCCACATCTCTCCAGAAGGTCTTTCTACACCTTCAAAAAATGCTGTTTCAATTACACCTTTAACGGCATCATCTCTTAAGGCTTCTTCTGATTCAAGAGACCCACCTTCTTTAGCTATCTTTGTCCACTTAGCCCATTTTTCTGCATCATTTATTCTATTGACATCAGTTTGGTATATAGGCTGTTTCTTTTTGATCTTTTCCTTAAGAATTTTAATAACATCATCATCAATTCCATCTTCAGTAGAGCGTGTTTTGAGATCTGTTAAATAAGAATCTACCTTTCCCCATTGTGGGTTCCAGTTATTAATCATCTCATCTATCTCTGCTTCAGAATATCTTTTATTTTCTTTTTGTAATTCTGCTTCTTTAGCCTGTATATCAATTATGTACTCTATACCTTCCGCCTCAAATGCATCTTGCTCTGCCTCTAATAATGCTTTCTGTTCTTCAGCTATTTCTTTAACAAGATCTCTCCATCTATTTTTCCATCTACCAGCTTTATAAGTTTCACCATTTATAATTACTTCTTGCTCTTGCATTTCAGCTAACTCTTGTTCAGTTATAGCTCCATTTAAGTAAGCATTTTTAATTATTTTAAAAGTCTCATCTAAAGCTTCTTTTCTGTCGTACTTACTTCCATCTGGTTTACGAGTTCTTTTAATTTCACCTAATAACAATGCAAAGTCTTTATTTACTTCAAAATCTTTTTCAGCTTCGTTTCTAATTCTTATACCGTCATCAATATCTTTTTCTGTTTCATACTCTTTGCTTAAAGTTTTATGAGCACTGGCTACTTTGTCATAGAAGCCAACTTCATCATCATCTAATAATGCTCTGTTTACATCAAGCAATTCATTGTCACGTACATACTGTCTCCTAAGAGCTTTCATCGCTACATTCTTCTGATCTAAAGTCTCAGCTGTACTAGGAGTAAATTCGACACCATTAACATTTAACTTTAATTTGTCATTATTATTCATTTCTCCTTTCAACCAATCTTCATAATTATCAGCAGCTATTTTAGATTTCTGTTGAACATAACCATATAAAGCCCAACCTGATAAATTGCTTACATCATTAGCATCTTGATAAGAACCACCCTGTTCTACAACTTGATTAGCTGCTTCGTTTAATTCTTTTTTATTTGCTTTAATGCCTTCTTTATTTGCGTAGTATTCTTCCTGATCTTCTACTGGTAAATTAATTATTCCTGTTTCTTCTTTAAGTTCAAGGTCTTCTTCTATAGATGCTAATTTACCGCTTAGTAAATCCTCTTCCTTAGTTACTTCATAAGTATGATCAATAAATCCATCTAATGCTTTAGACAAATGGCGACCAGCTTTTAATTTATCAAGAGCTGCCTTTCTATCTTCTGATTGTCGTTGAGCATTATATTGAATAGTTCTAGTGATATTTTGTTCTTCAGCTTGTGTTTGACCAGCTAGTACCTGTTCGTATGTTGCCATTAGTTACCACCTCCTAATTGGAAAATATCTTGATAATTAATTCCTAAACTTTCCTCTGCACTAGTTGGGTTGAAATAATCGTTTAATTCTGTCTGTAGAATATTGTCTTTAAATATTGGGGATGTGTATTGAGGAACTTCCATAGTTTTGTATGCACCTCCCATTGAAGATGGTTCGTAGGTGTAATTAGGTTGTTGTTCAAATGAACCTTGATAATTTTCGTAATTAGATCCAATTTTTAAACTACTTCCCCTGTTTTTGTTGTAGGGATCAGGTGCTTTCTTATCTTGCCATTTCGTATATCTGTTAAATCCATCTCCAAGAATACCTACTGCTGTAGTAAATAAACTAGGTCCACGTTTCATCTCTTGTAGGACTGGTGGTGCTCCTGGACTTGGACGACCAGTTATATAAGCAACATGTTCACCAGCTGCAAATGAAGATAACATGCTTGATGCTTTACTTGTAAACAAGGCAGCTTTATCACGAGAAAATGCAGCGTTAAATCCAGCTTGTGCATATTTAGCAGCATTTTCTAAGAATTGGGCTCTGCCTCCAGTTCTTCTACCAGCTTGTTCTCCACTACCACTGGCATTTATCATGCCAACAAGTGCTCGTTGTTGTGATATTGCAGCATCACCAGCTGATTTTCTAGCTTGTAGTTGTGCTTCAGATATAGCGTTAATTGTTTCACGCCATTTCTGGTCAACCTTTGCATCACTATCTAATTTGTTATTACGCCAAACATTTTCCGCATTACGATTCTTCGTATTGTATGCGTTTATTTTTAGCTGGTTTTGTTGTTGTCGATCACGGTTTTCTTCAGCCGTTAATTTTTGTTCATCTTTATAAGTACCGACACGCCCAAGGACATCTAAGCCAAAGCCTGCTGCTTGACTCATTCCGGCACTCATTTTTGGTATTTTTGCGCACATGGTATTTTACAAAATTCAATAAATGGTAAATAATTTGGACCATGCAAAACTTCTCGAAGAAATTTGAAGCCCAAAAACTTTAATAGTCTTAGGTGTGCTGTATTGCGTTTATCGCAAATATTCCATAACAATGTTTCAGTTCTTTTATCTATCCAGCGTTTAGCTTCTCTAGAAAATGCAAATGGATATTGATGTATGACAGGTGTGCATAGCATCCATATTCTTCCATCATCATTCACTCCAGCCATGCCAGCAGTCTTGCCGTTTGGCATAGTGAAATAGATATTTTCTCCAGACTCTAAAAAAAGAGGGAGATGGATAGTGGGTAGTAATCCATGACCCTCAACTAATTCTCGATAATCGTCTGAACGTAAGTTATGAGCAACTTCTAAAGCTACTTCTTTAGTAGCTGGGCGGATTGTTACTTTAGACACGTCTATAATATCGTGGGTTATAATCTCCTTCCCAGTTCATCGAATGAAGTGAAGCTGGTGAAGGATGGGTTGATTTAATTTGTACAGTTAAGTTTGTATTTCTTTCGTATATCGGAATAGTTTCAATATGATCTTCTACTACAGGTAATTCGTTTGCATCAATAGCATCGATTTCAGCTGCACTGAAATTAGTTGTATAGTCAACTCTTCCTTTTCTTTTAATTGTTGTATCTATATTTCCTATTGCACCAAATGTAAACTTTAATCTATGTACAACAAGTGATGCTCTAGTATCTGATCTTGTTTTACCACCGGTAGCTTGAGTTACGTATATAGTTGGTATTTCTATAAAATAATCATATAGATAACCAAGCATAAATGTAGTACCAGTCCAGTCTCCATCTACTTCTAAATTACTACCATTAGCAGTTGTTAAAGCATATCTACCAATATCATTACCAGAGTTATGATTATAAATAGCTATTTGAGCTGTACTTGAAAAACCTGTAGGTCTAGCAAATGTAGTTTTTTTGGTTGTAGCATTATAAGATCCAGATGACAGAGCAGACATTTGTGTATGTCTATCTAAATGTATTTGGTAACTTTCTGTACCTATAGCTTTCGTATCATCTTGTTTTTTGACATCTATAGATTCAAGAATATATTCAGTTCCATTTTTAACTACAAGATAATAAACATCATCAAGAATTACATGATGTACTAGATCACCAGATAGTGACCATCTGAACCATGCAGACTGTACTCGTTTTTCACCATCACTGTAATATCTAAATCCCCAAACCTCGTTGTAATTTTTTGCTCCTAAAAGTAAGAGACTATTTTCTCTAGAGGTAGTAGGTAGAGTTAAATCTATAGGTAGTTTTTTAGATACAAGTTTACTTTGTTCTAAAACAGTAGGTTCACCTTCTCGTTTTATATCTGCCATTTCAAAAATTCTGGAATTTTTTCCAGTACTATTTATAAAGCCGGAAGTAACTCCCATTGAAAACGGGACTGTTTTAGGGTTGTAATTATATGAAGATAGATAATTAACTTTTGCAGTTGTTGGAGTTAACGCGTCACTATCCGTAGTGAACATAAATTGTTGATTAGAACTAAATAGTAATAAACCAGCATTAACTTCTATTCCATCAAATATAGTAGTTGGAAAAGTAGAACTAGCTTGTAAATCAATAGGGTCAGATGACGTTTCTGTCATTGCTGATGTACTAAAGAAATTAAAGAAGTCGTTAGTTTTAGATGTAATAACATTATTTTTACTTAAGACAACTAATCTATTTCTGAAGAACAACATCTTTTCTAATGAACTACCTATAAAACTAGGAACAGGGTTGGTGTTATCATCTCCTACATTTCGTGTGGAATAGTCAATCGACTGACATATGAATCTTCCGTTTGTATAAGTACTTCCTGGCAGCTCTCTAATTAGTCTGATAGGCATAGTATCTTTGTCTATCTCAATTTCTAAATCAGGAGCTGGGCATTCTTCCCATACACCTTCACCAAAATAGTTTGTAGATGTAGATGTTCCAGCATTAGTTTGATTAAATTTGACATAGAAATCATCATCGTCATCACTACTATTTACAATTTTTACTACATAGTTATGTCTGCAATTAGAAGGTAAATCTCCAATATTATTAGCCTGATTTGTAATGACATTCATTAACTGAGGTTCAGGAGTACTAACAGCAAAAGGTGTAGATCTAGTCATATGTAGACAGTTACCAGTAATGGTTGCTGTAATTCCAGTTCCACTAATTGCATCTAATGATGCTTTCATATCACCTAAGATTCCAGAAGCTGTAACGGCTTCATCCGCACTAGATGATGTAGCTGGAGGACGGACTGCTGCAATGTTTGCAGAAGATCTCATCGTCGTATGATTTTTTATTTCTACAGTTCCAGTACCACCTTTTTCAGTTGTATAGGTATGTGTATTTCCAGTAACATAACCTTCTCCACCAAATTGGAGTTTGACAAATTCTGTATAGGAATCATTGTATTGAGGTCCAGAACTACTACCACCTATATTGTTAGGGTCAACTACAGGAATACATCTAACATCTATTTCATATCTTAAATTTTTTGTTCCAGAAGCAGTTGAAGTAATAACCTCTCTTCCCATAGCTTTACAAGATCCATCATTTGCTCCACTAGATTCGGTGTAATCATTTCTAGCGGCTATTGCAGTAGCTCTTGTCTCAGTTATAGGAGTTCCGGGATTTGCTGGGTCATATATATTTAGTGCATATTGTTTACCATAAGATACAGTCTTTAATTCAATAATTACTTCATTTACTTTAGCTGGTGATTTATCAGATGCTCCTGATTTCATTGCTGTAGTTTTAGTTCTATTAGTAAAAAAAGTATTTTCGTTAATAGTTAAAGCTTGTATATCTGTGGAATCTGTCCAGCCAGTTAAATATGTTGCGGCATTAGTTCCTGTTACACCTGAATAATCTATAGGTATTACTGCACCATCACTTGTTCTCCAAATTTGAAAAACACCTGATGTACTTACATTACCTATGTACTGATTATCTGAATCATTGTAAATATGAAACCAACTAAGAGTTCCACTATTAGGTGTAATCGTAGTGACATACTTACTTCCTGGACGTTTAGCACAACCCAATGTTACATCTGGGATAGCATTCTGTAAGTCTTTAACTTGTCCAGCTAATTTAAGTTCGTCAGGCTGCTCTGATATACCTAAAACATAGTTAGGTATTAATTGGGTTACTGTTGACATTATCTCTGTAAAGCTTTGAAAGGTTTATATGTTGAATAATGTGTTTCATGTGGCATGCCTAACATGTTGTAGTCACCTTGATTACACTCATATTCCATACATGCAGCCCTAGCTAATTGTTCTTGTGTAGCTATCAGTTGTACTAATTGAGAATTAGTAATCATCTGTGTAGCTGCTCTACCAGCTGCTTTGTAAGTTATATATCTTTTAAATACTGAAGGTATATCCTCGTAAGGAAATAGGTAAACAACATTTAAATACACATCTTCGTCTTCCCATATATAGGTATGGTTTACCTTGTCATATAGTTTTCCGTTCCTTCTTATAGGAGCTACAGTTTTATCTTCTGGATTTTCTGAATCCATTCGTAAAACATTTGTAGGTATTGTTATTTCTTTTGTAGTTGAGTCTGGATTAAACTTAACGTGATCTTCTCTATTAAATGTCCAACCTTCATTTTGAACATCCATATTACATTCTTTTAAAATATTATATATAAGTGCTATCTCTGGGTTCTCGAAAGTATTAGCAACTTCAGTAGCTGTATTAGTTACGTTAGTTGTTATTGTTCCAAGAGTTGTAACCGGAGATTGACCAATAGCTCCCAGAATCGTATTTACGGCGGAGAGTTCGGTCTCGGTATCTATTGTTGTGGGAGTTGACATAAAAAAAAAGGGAGCCGAAGCTCCCGTATAAAGTGTATAAATTAGAATGCAGAAGGAGCAGAAGTTCCAACATATAGTTCAACAGCAGCAGCTGGGTTTAAGTAATCTGCACCCATAGCCATGCGACCTAAGATCACATCACCTTGGTAGATTACAGAAACGTCACCGTTTGTTACTTGAACTTGTGGACCGATTGCTTCAACAACACCAGCAGCTTCCTTTTGGAAGATAAGTCCACAAGACTTAGCACCTAACTCAGTGTTAGTACCATAGTCATTGTTAACTCCGCCAGTAGCGTTAGCATTTTCAGGTGTAGGTCCAATGAAAGAACCAAGATTTCCAGGAGAAACCTCACCTGTTGAACCGCCGTAAGCAACACCATACTTGCCAAGGAAAGGAATATTCATTGACTTGTAGATGTGGATTCCAGCGATCTCAATAACGCCACCACCACCTTGTAAAGCAGCACCCTGAACGTCTCTGTTTACTAGACCACTAGAACCGATGTCCTGTATAAGTGCGTAGTATTGACGAGGGTTTAGTACAGCACATCTACCGTCAGTGCTAACTCCTTTTTCATCAAGAGCAGCAGCTGCATCGTAGAATGCATTCACTAGGTTTCCAGCGTTATAAGCATCAGAATCGTTAGTTGTAGATCCAACTCTGATTTGTGTTCCACCGGGTTCTACAAAGTTTGTTGCAGAAACTGGTGATGCAGATCTAGCTCCTCTTGTTATAGAACGGAAGATTAGTCTGTCATATTTTTCAGCGAGGGCATATCCGATCTTCTTAGATATTTCTCCTCTCAATTCATAATGAGCAAGGGTCTCGTCTAGGTCATAAACGAATGCAGAGCTGATTAGTAGATCATCCATTACGATGGTCTTCTCTGCAACTGGAGGAGCCTTATCACTATTTCCCAAAATTGGGGTTCCTGGCGTATGGAAGGAACTCGTCATACGACCTGTGTAGATGAACTGCAATGATTTGCCGTTCTTAAGTGTTCTCTTAGTTACAAGATCTCTAGCAATTGTTTCATGCTGGAAGCCTTTGAACATTTCTCCAGAGAACAGCTTTAAATACAGGGCGTACTTATCGGTAGCACCACCATAACCAGTACCTGTAGATAGATTACTTCTACCTAAGGCAACTTGATTAGCATTAGCCATTTTTCAGTTAAAATTTAAAGGTATATTTATTCGTCTTTACGCGTAAAAAAGTATAAGTCTCAATTAGACTCATTGATATTTGTGGTCTATCCCACCGTCTAGACGGCTGATGAGTATCCTCGTAAGGGTCAAAAGCCAAAGTGAAAGGGAGTCCGACTCTGAGGTGCTCCCTTTCTTTTGTTATTTACTTAGTGTAAACAACGCCACGATATACGTAAGTTACCATTGGTATCTCCCATATACCTAAGCCCCGTTCCATGCCTAGGTTGTCATGCGTTCCTCTACAGGAATGAACGGACGTGGCTGCCAATGTCTGATGACACCAGCAATGATAAAACAATTAGTTACTAAATAACTAATAAAAATAAAAGTACGTGTAATGGCGATAATGTTGTCATAAGATTTAGTCTTATCATCAGCAAAACTACCAAGAGCGTACTTCCATATAGTCCAAATTTTTTTAGCCAATTTGTGGAGCTGTTAATGCAACTTGTGTTGACTCAGCCGAAGCTAAATCAAGTGGGAAGTTGTGAGCGTTACGTTCATGCATAACTTCAAAACCAAGGTTGGCTCTGTTAACTACATCAGCCCAAGTAGGTACAACTTTACCGTTGCTATCTACAATAGATTGATTAAAGTTAAATCCGTTTAGGTTAAATGCCATTGTGCATATACCCATTGAAGTTAGCCATATGCCAACAACCGGCCAAGTAGCAAGAAAGAAATGAAGAGAACGAGAGTTATTGAAAGACGCATATTGAAAAATTAATCTCCCAAAGTACCCGTGTGCAGCGACAATATTATATGTCTCTTCATCTTGCCCGAATTTATAACCATAGTTCTGCGATACATCCTCTGTCGTTTCTTTAATAAGTGAGGAAGTAACCAAACTTCCGTGCATAGCAGAGAAAAGAGATCCACCGAATACGCCAGCAACACCGAGCATATGGAACGGGTGCATAAGGATATTGTGTTCTGCTTGGAATACGAACATGAAGTTAAAAGTACCAGAAATACCAAGAGGCATACCATCACTAAAACTCCCTTGCCCAAATGGGTATACAAGGAACACAGCAAGAGCTGCTGATAGTGGTGCTGTATATGCTACAAATATCCATGGTCTCATTCCTAGTCTGTATGAAAGTTCCCATTGTCTTCCTGCATATGCTGCTACTCCTATTAAGAAGTGGAAGATAACGAGTTGATATGGTCCGCCATTGTATAGCCACTCGTCCAAAGTGCCGGCTTCCCAAATCGGGTAAAAGTGCAGTCCTATTGCATTGGAGCTTGGAACTACTGCTCCAGAAATAATGTTGTTTCCGTACAACAAAGAACCTGATACTGGTTCACGTATGCCATCTATATCAACAGGCGGTGCTGCGATGAAGGCGAGTATAAAACATGTAGTTGCAGCTAGTAAGCAAGGGATCATAAGCACTCCAAACCATCCCACATAGAGACGGTTCTCGGTACTTGTTACCCACTCGCAAAACTTCTGCCAATTACTACTTGTGCTTTCTCTTGAAATTGAGATTGCTGCCATTAGAATATACCGGGGATAATTTGACCGGTTGATACGTAGGCACCTAGTGCTGCTACGAAGCCAAGCATTGCTGCCCAGCCATTAAATCTTTCTGCTTCTGGTGTCATAATTGGTTGTTTAGGTAGAACCTCAATTGGAGGTTCGTAAGGATATTCGTTATAAAGTAAGTTATCTAAATCTTTTGTTTTCATAATTAAAAATTGACATCCGATCTATCTAACTTTGCAATGATGTCCTGCCTGTAAGCTGGATCACTGTCATAGCGAGGGTCGCTCATTGCTGCGACTAATTCAGCTTGACTTCTAAACACTGAGTCAGCTGTCTTTGATGGTTTACCTGTAAGCATTCTTCCTTCGTATCCATTTGCTTCTTGGAACTGAGCTTTCATTCCTGAAACTGCTAATTTAATTTGATCAACATTTCCAGAATTAACTAAGTCATCAAAAGCTTGGATATCTTTATTGTCTAAATTTTCACTAGCCCATGTAACTAGCTTTGCATAATCTTTCTGTCCGCCAGCTGAGTTCTGAATAGAACGTACATCTGAGTCAGACATATCTACTATTTCAGCTTTTTGATATCCTGATTCAGTTTTTCTTCCTTGCAAATAAGAATCAACAATTTGCTTAGAGAAGCCAGCTTCCTGTAACTGTGCATAATGTTCCTCAGTAATATTTCCATCGTTTGCATGGAAATGTTTACTTATTGCAAAAGGATCTACTCCTTTATTTTGAAGAACACTACTTACTTCAGACCCATAAGATTCACTAACAAGATCATAATTAACAGAACCATCTTCCAAATATTCTTGGACTGTTGTTTCTGTTTTATCTTCTGTATTTTCTACTTCTTGGGTTTCGTTCCCTTCTTCTTGTACGTCATCACTATTATCTCCTAGTTTCTGTTGTAATTCTAGATAAGCTTTTTCTAGTTGCTCAGGGTTTTCATACTTACCAGCAAGAAGACCTTCCTGTTCGGCAACAAGTTTCTCTCCAACTTGTAGAGAGTCTTGTTCCTCTTCAGTAAGGACTTCAGTTTCTGGTGCATTATCTATTGTAAATGTTTCAGCCATAATTATTCTGTGGGTGGTACCTCTTCTTCAGGTACTGGTTCTGCTTGCTGTCCCATCATCATTGCTGGGTTCTTGCTAGGGTCCATCATTGGTGTACCAGCTAGTTGTCCAGCTTGATCAAGTAAAGATTTCTGTTGAGCCATTTGTTGCTGTTGTTGCCTCTCTTGATTTAACTGTTCTTGAGTCTTAATAAGATTTAGAACATCAATACCTTGAGCAGCAGCCAATCTTTTAATTGCTTCTAATGGTTGTACATATTTCATCAAAGCTTCTGGTCCTAAAGTTTGAGCAATAGTTCCAATAAACTGTGTCAAACTCTCTCTATCTTGACCACGCCCTAAAGCATTTATACCAGCTACGATTGTAGGTCTGACTATATCTTTAGGTAACTTTGGTATTTGATTACTTCTCTGTAAAACTAACAGTGTTCTATTGAGGTAAGGTATTAGGAACTCAACTGTGAGCAATGAAAATATTCCTCCGAGCTGTTGTTCTAGTTCTAATTGTGTAAGTCTTACCTCTTCAGCTGTTACTCTTTCTGCATTCCTTATGTTCATAACAAGGAAAGCTTCAAGTAATCTTTTCTCAATCTGTTGAGACATGTTTGCAGCTGTTGCGAAATCCGCAGTCTTTCCTACTTGGACGACTTGGACATCCTCCGCTCGCCCTTGGACGATTGCTCCATTTCCTGCTTTAGCTATAGTTGCTGGCTTAGTAGTTGAAGAAGGTGAGACAAGAAATATAACTTTAGCTGCTGCCGCTGCTCCTTCAACAAGAGCTTGAGACAAACCTTCTAAAGTTTTTAGATCTCCTAAAAATTCTTCTACTCTTCCTCTACCATAATCTTCACCATCAACTGTATTAAATCTAAGTACAAGCCATGGACTTGCATTTTTTGGTGCAGTACTTCTTGATCCGGGAAGAATCTTTTCGTCTACTTCTTGATACCAAACCCATCTTCCATCAACTAATTTGACATAGGTGAAAACTTCTACATCGTCTTTTTCACGACTGTTAGTTTCATCTACAACACTATTGACTGGGGGTTCTGGAATATCAAATTCTAATACCTTTCTACTAATTAATTCTTTCGTGACTATCTCTAAAACGTTGCCATTACCATCTCGGTTTACGACATACCTTGAAAGTGGGAAAGTTTTTAACCCATCCTTACCCATAAAAACTAAAGAGTTACCGCCAACAATCAAATGTTTAAGTGCCTGATGTATAGTCACTCTGTCATTTGATGCAGCGATATAATCCATGATCATCTTCTCAATTTTTGAGAATGACAAATCAAGTTCTCCTTTTATTTGGGGATTATTTAATTGTTGAGCTAATTTATCTTCCTTAACCTGTAGCTTGAAGAAGCTAGTCTGTGGCGGTAGGACTGCGAGCATGAGCTTCGCAGCTAACGTCACCACACACTTAGCTCCAACGGATTGCCAAGGTACTTTCAAAGATTCGTGGCTTGGTTTAGACGATGTATCGTCTTGTATTAGGTATGGCAACGTGAGTTCTGAACATTCAATAGCTTTATCTAGGAATGATCTTCGGTCATTAGTTAGTTGACCATATCGCTCACGTGCTGACTTCATGTATTAAGTCCTCCTTCTGGTTTATCCTGTCCTTCATTAAGTTGTGGATCTAAAGGTATTAATAATTGTCCTGATCCTTGAGCATTCTCAGTATCTTTAGCATTTTGAGCTTCCTGTACTTTTGGGTTTACATCCTCTTCCGTTGGCTCTGGTGGTGGTAATGGAGCTGGTGGTGCAGGAGGTGGTGTAGGCGCAGGAGGCAAAGGAGCTGGTGGTGGTGGGGGCGGTGGATTGTTCGGAAAACACATTAAATTTCTTCCTCCATTATGGATTTTATGTATTCAATTACGCTGGCTTGTCCAGCTCGGTACATTATTGTCTGTACATCTTCTTTAGGATGAATTGGTTTCCATCCAAAATTTTCCTCAAGTCTTGTTAGTAGCTTGTCTAATCTTTCGTTGTGAAGCTTAAGAGTATTGAGGGAGATTTGTGTTTGCATGTTCAAAGAAAGCTGGCATTCTCGCAGCTTTGGTGGCATTAAATTCTGGTGCTTTACCTTCATACATAAGTCGATCACTAGCATCGAGCCAAAATTTTTTGCTCAAATATTGATCGTCATGTATTTGATTTAAAGGTTGCATTATCCAATTAATTGTTGCCTTCCTTAGCTTGTCTAAAGAAGGACTGTAGTTAAGACCAAGCTCTGCACATACCAAACTATTAGTTGCTACGTGTATCTGCTCGTCTCTAGATATATCTGCACTGACTGTTCTCAATCCAGCATCACCATTGAATCTAAAGAAAGGAAGTATTACAAAAAAGATTGCTCTTTCAATTACTAATGCTTTCAATATTGTGTGATCTGGATGAGATATCCATGCATCTCTTAAGCGTATTGCTTCGGCTTCGGCTTTATCATCTACGCCTAGAGCGTTAGCGATATATCCGAGAGCTAAATCATGGTTGTCCTCATCTTTTATGTTTGATTCCAAAAGTTTTCTACTTTTCTCTGGAATCTCAGACAAAGAATCAGCCACAAACGAGCCAACTGGACATTCCATATTGCGTACTGCAAGAGCACGGAAGATGGTTTCTTCTGCTCCATATTTAACTCTTCCTTTAGTGGTCTGGACCGGAGTCCATTTTCTTTTTCTATTTAATAATTTTTCGTAGGGGTTCATTGTTGACAGTCACAAGCTAATTCATCAGGTTTGTTGCTCATTATGTCTGCCAAGTAATCATCAACATCGGACTGATCTAATGCTGCATAAGCATCAGATTTATCTTGAGTGTCGCCCATTACTTGTAGAGAATAATAGAGCGAAGTCTGTGGACTAATTAGCCACTCTTCGATAAATGCTTCATCGTAAGTCACCATATCACTCCAAGAATTGAAGCTATAGCCATGAAGCAAACCAGTTCTATTAAGCATGATCATTATTTGATCAGCTACTTTTTTATAATTCTCCCATCCAACTTCGGATGCGATTTCTACGTTGTTGCCATATTGAACTTGTTCTACCCCAAATGTACCTGAATCTCTATCAACTGTTCTTGATATAGGAGGTGCGATCTCAGGAGTTGCTGTGTAGCCATGGAGATCCTTACTTCTATACGAACAACTAGCAGTTGGAGCTATGGCAAATGCTCTAACCATGTTGTTCTCTTTTGCTATGTTGGCTGATTCAATTACGCCCAAGTAAAGTTCGCGAGCAGCCAGTCCCGCGTAACCCTCGAAGCTTCTACCTTCATTAACGGCTTCCAAAGCTTCGCCAAACTGGGCGTAGGTTATGTTGTTATTTGCTAAAAAGTTGGCTAGACCTAAGAGTCCGAATCCAACTTGCCTGTCGATATCTGGTGCAAGATATTCTCCAGACTCTTCAATCCCTGTCCGACTATGGAGCTTGCACAAATCTGACATACCTTCACGCATACCTTGTCGTATGTCGCCGATACGACAGGCTGACATATTAAGGTGCTGTAAGAGGCACGTTCCGCGTGAGGGCAAGTAAACCTCAAGACAGACGTTTGAGTAGATTCTGTTTCCATCGTTATCATATTTTATTTTGTTGAGCCAAATGTCTCCTCTTGCAATGCCTCCAAGAATAGCTTCCTTTGTTCTAGGTTCTGAATCAGCCCAGAGTTCTGTTGTAAGATCAACTGTTCGCTTAACCCATGGGAGCTCTTGTCTTTGGACTTGCACGAAGTCAATAATATCGGGGTGGTTAATATCAAGGTGCAAAACACAGGCACCGTTGCGGTACGTACCGCCTCTCCTAAGAATTTCATTTAATGTTGAGTAAATTTTTGCAAACGACACTGGTCCGCTTGCAACAAGCGTGTCAGTTCCTTTATTAGTTTTTGTTCCTGCGGGTCGTAATTTCGACAGGTGGACTGCAACGCCAGCTCCGTATCTGAGAGCATGCGATACAAATTTCCAGCTTGCTTCGATTCCATCAGTTCCTTCCATTGAGTCTTCAACGACGAAGACAGTACATGACACGGGCAGACGTGATGTTGGATTGTCAATCCATGACTGGACTCGACCAGTCCTCGCAATTTTGTTAGCCATTTATATGAGTGAATGTAAATTTGGTTTTGTATAGTTAGGTCCTTTTAATATCTTTCCGTCTTCTCTTACGATTGGTTTCCCATCTTCATCTAGTTTCGATAGGTTACTTTTATGTACTAGCTTTAGAGCTCTGTCTAAATCCCATCCCATGTTCACTGCATATTGGTAACAAACATAAACAAGATCAGCCAATTCTTTAAGACATTCTTCTTTGTACTTATCCGTATTTCTGAACAACATCATTTCAGCTTCAATAAATTCCATGTATTCCTCAGTTATTAAACTGACTTGGTAATCTCTTGTTGCTTTATTGTCTGAATCTTTGATGTTGTATTTCTTTCGGAACTCCTTGGCTTGTTCTAAATTCGATCTCATTTTGTAGGTAGTGGATAGCTTTTTTTAAATCTTGTATGTCGTTGTCTTTATAACCGGCTCTGCATATGTATTTGATTACGTTTCCGAGGTGGAATCCAAGTCCTTGGTCTCTAATAAAATCCCAAACATCAATGGAACCTCGTTTGTAGTATGTCGGTCCGTGGTCGTTGGTGGTTTCGGCCATTTATCTAATAGTTTTTTAATAGTATTTCCTAAGGCAAAACATTGTTTCTGTAGAGCTAAGAGGACAATGATCATGTCCTCTTTTCTAGTTTCAGGTTTCTCTAGCAGTATCTCCATCTGTCTAAGCTTTAGTTTCTGTTCCAGAGTCAACTCTATAGTCGGCTTCGGGGGTCCAGAGCTTTGGTTCTTTTTTGTCATGGTCGTAGTCGTCGGTTGTTAATATTCGTGCGAGTCTTGCATTAACTAATGCATCTTCTTCAGTCATGTCCTTATCTTCAAAGGTTTCAACGACTGCTTTCCATGTGTAACCTTTCTCTTCAAATATCTTTTCGGCTTTTTTAATACCTATCCCGGGTACGCCAGCGTATCCGTCAGTATTATCTCCGGCAAGTGTTTGAATAAGATGCCATCTAGCACCTTCTTCTGGTGTGATGTGTACCTTTTCTTTAAAGTCATATAAATCACCGGGGATCTGTCGCATGTCCTTGTCAGGAGAGACAATTATGTTCCCGGGATACTTAGTTGCATAGATACCCATAGTATCGTCAGCTTCTAACGTATCTTTAACTATTACTTTGTATTTAATTTTTAAAGCATTTATGACTCTTTTGAATCCACAGGGTTTTTTTCTATTTCGATGACCCTTGTATTCCGGTAAAATTTTTTTCCTAAAATTATTAGGACTTGTAAAGAAGAGAATAATATCGTCAAATGAGCCAAATTCGTCTTTTATCTTTTTTAAATCTCTCTCAACGCAATTTAATGCGTCAGTAAAGTTTGATGT
>VTLG01005953.1_pt1 | contig 30187 bp, 52 predicted proteins | sample 4694571 | NCBI WGS metagenome assembly VTLG01 (sample SAMN12604809, study PRJNA352737) | marine metagenome | biome: ENVO:00000447; feature: ENVO:00000209|ENVO:00000569|ENVO:01000036; material: ENVO:00002151; isolation source: viral sequences binned using virsorter ...
GATAATTCGGTAAGGGGCTTTTACTTCAAGGTAGCCGTTATCGTTGTCTAACATTAAGACTTGGCATCTGATTAGAAGACATCATAACTTTATTCATGTTACCTGCTAATTCTTCTTCCTCGTCTTTCCCTCTCATTAAACCACCATCATAGGCACGTTCTGCGTCATCCATCATACGTTGGAGGTTGTCTGCACCTATTTGATCAGTGGCTTTCTTGGTCATCACAAATTCACCGTCAGATAATCTGGCGGGTATAGAATCTGAGACTCCCGTTCCCGGCCCTGTAACTTCTCCAGAGCCGGAAAACTCAGAAGCGACTGTTACAACTTTATCAAAAATCAAACTAAGTTGTGGGTCTGCTTCTAGAGTATTCATTAAATACATTTGTTCTTCTTCATCTAAAGCTTCATTCATTACGAAATCTACATAATCATCTTCCATTTGTTCATCTGGAAGTTGTGAAGCTTCTACTGCCGCCATTTCTTCTGGCGGTATATTTGGGTATGTGTCTACTGGTACTTCCGCATTTTCCATTTCAGTAGGTACTAGCATTGAACCTCCTTCAGCAAAATCTCCACGAACTTCTCTAGGCCCAAGAGTAGATTCTATATCTGGAAGTTCTCCTTCAAATATTACTTTATCTTCATCTGAAAGACTATTTTTAAATTTACGTGCATCTCTAGCATTAAGAGAACCAGTATATTCATGAATACTTTCTATACTATCAAATAATTCTAAGTTTTGTGCTACTTCTTCTGGCTCCATTCCTCTGACTAGTTCTGCTATATCATCTAAAGGCTCCTCTCCTAGACCTATATTAGCTCTTACTTTTTGTGGAAGACTACTTATAAGTGCCATATGCTCCTCATCCGAAAGATCTTCTAAGATTTGAGGATTTTCTTTTACGGCCTCTCTAAACTGTCTTAAAGCTTGTTCTTCACTTACTAATCGTTCTTTAGTAGATTTTGCATTTCTATCTAAAATTCTTGATACAAGGTCAACAACTTTTTTTCCTCTACTATATTTTTCTCTTTCGGGAGGAACCATCATAGAGCCACCACCGTATTTCTTTTCTTTTTCAGGAGTAGCAACAGCTATAGTTACAGCAACATCAGGTTGAGCTAATAAAGCTTCTTTTTTCTTTGCTCGTCTTGCTTTGCGACTTTTATTTCTTTTAGCCATTTACTTACTCCTGTGTGTTTTCTGTACTTCAAAGTTCGCTGATAGAGAAGCACCTTTATGAGCTTTAAACTTGCCTGTATGCTTCATAAGTTTGTAGCTTCCTTTCTTTTGCTTCATCCAGTGATAACCGTCTGGTGCTTTAACTCTCACAATTATTCCTCTCCTAATATTTCATTTACTGTTTTTAATTTCTCTTCTGCAGCACTAACTTTTTCTATTAGTTTATCTACCTCTTCAATTAAATCAGGATGTTCTGCAACTCCTACAGGATTAGAAAAATAATTTTCCATATTAACAGCTAATGATTGAAGTGTTGCTTCGTATTTAGCTTGTAAAGCTTTAAGTATTAATATTCTCATTTTGTTGATTCTAAATCATCTGACTCATCATATTGTGTAGGATGAATAATAGGTTCTAGTTCATCTTGCATCTGTTCAGATAAAGTTTGAATTTTCGTATCACACCATCTTTCTTCTTTCCATTCATTATATGGTACAAACTTTCTTTTGTGATACGACCAGTACCTGCCTTCATAGCTAGGTGTCTCTTCCTTTAGCTTCTTCAACTTCATCCTTCAACCGCTCTAGGAGTTCCAGCGAACTGATCTTCCCCTGACTGCGGAACATTTCCTGTTCCGATGTTGCCCCCACCAGTACCCGTAACTCCAAGTTGCGGAGGTTGTTGAGGTGTTCCTTCAAGCCCTCCCATGCCTCCTTGTTGCTCGTTAGGAGTGAGAGGCGTTTCGCCAGTTGCTTGTCCAACATTATTTTGCATCCCTATAATTTGAGCCATAATAGCCGCTTCTTCTGGATCATTGAGTATTTCATCAGGATCAAGGTCAAGCGAGTATGCAAGCTCTCCAATGAGTTTATTAATCTTAACAAACGGAGCAATAGCAGGATTCTGAATACTTTGAAGAAATGTAGTAAGTCTTTGGCTTCGTACTTCTTTCTGCATAAGACTTGCTGTACCAGTAGCCTTAACTTCTAAATCTCCTTTTACTCCTAATTTACTTTCTAAGAATTGCATATTCCATTGAAAGTATGCTTCACCTAAAGGTTTTAAAAGAAAGTCATCTAAGTTTTTAATAACTGTCTTTATATTTAATGAAGCTGCTCCAAGTAGCATCGACATTCCTGATGCTGTTCTTGTCATACTTTGAACTCCAGTTTGACCATGTGAGTAACTTGGTATACCTGTCTGCTCATCTGCAAGTTGTCTAAACTTATCAAACATCATCATATTTTCTGTAGATGTATTAGGAAACTTAACTCCATTAATTGCTGTACCCGGAACTCCTGCTTGTCTACGGAATACCTTACCCGGATATATTTCCATTGTCTGACCACCAACAAGGGCAGTCTCATCTACATCAAATACTAATGAACCTGATAATGCTAGATTATCTATAGCCATACGTGCATGACCATTCATAATCTTTTGAGAGTCATCCATGTTTTCAGCAACACCAATACCAAAGAAGCTGTATGGGTTTTTCTCATAAGAGAAAGCATGATATGGAATACGATGTGGTGTAAACGGATTAATTACTGCTCGTAATACTTTTCCATTTGAAACCCAAGCATTAATCTGTACTTCATCAAGATCGTCTACATCATCACTAAGTTCCATTCCTACTTCACGGGCATATTGAGCATCCATTATACCCCAATACTCTAGAACTTCATACTTAGCCGAACCTATATCCGACATTCTATTATCGTCTTTTAGTTCGTATTCATAATCTTTTTCTTCGTAGTTTGGACCCATTTCTAAACAACCTCGTATCTGATCTTTATCAAAATACGGAAGTTTAGATAAACTTCTAAATTGTGAACGATTTAATTTATGTCTATGAATAACAAATTCACATTCATTTATACTAGTTGCATTTGGGTCTGGAAAGAAATCCCAAATACTTACAAACTCAATTCGGGGTACACGAACTTCTACTGGATTATATGTACGCTCTCCATCCTCATTATCATCCCATCTATTAAGAGTTTTATTAAAATTAAATGGCCCTTTAACTATACCTGTCCCAAATAATGAAGATTCAAATAAAGCATTTCTTATTTCACTAGCTCCGTTAGATTCTTCAATCTGATCGTGTATAAGCTTTTCCATTCTCCTTGCTGCTTTCTGAGCAGGTTTCATTTCAGGAATCTGTGGATTAGCTGATGCCCCTTCTACTAAAGAACCTTCTGCCTGTTTATCTAATGGTCCTTCAAATTTCCCTGTACCATAAGTAGCTCCGGGCTTTAATGTTCTTCCATCTCCTTCATATCCTACATCAAAAGGATCATCGGTAGGTTGCTCTTCTTGCTCTCCTACACTCGTTTCAATTCCGGGTACAGGATTAGCTGTATCTAAGTGTGCAATTTCTGGAACACCTTCAGGTACTTTAGTTTCAGATACACCTATAGGAAATTTATTTCCACCAAAAATAACATCTACTAATTGTCCAAAGGCTGCTAGTACTTTTGTCTTAGTTACTTTAACAAAAACTCTAGACTTTTCTGATTCTCTAAATTTAACATTCTTTGGATAAAGACCACGATAATTATGATAAGCGGTCATCCATCTACCTTCATCAGCATCTCTAGCCAATTCAGAAGATGTAAATCTATCTTGAATAAGACCTGCAAGTTTATTATTTAACTCAGGTTCAAGATTAAGATTCATTCCTTCTTCATTTTCTACTGATTCAAAATAAATACCATCAGCATTTTGTATTAAAGTATTTTCTTCTTCAGCCATATAAAAACCTTAAAAAATCATGAACGCCACCATAAGCAGCGTCCACGATTAAACAGTTACGATCTATTGATCAGGTGTAGCACCTAAATGTAAGAACTCAATTAAGAAAGTTACAGTTGTTGCTGCTGTAGCCAGATCAGCTCCGATTGGAGTTAGTCGCATATACAAAGTTCTTGCAGAAGCAGTATACAAAGTAGCTGCAATCACAATAGCTTCACTAGTCGCAGGACCGCCCACTACACCTGCTGTTGTAGCTGTACTTACAAATTGGTTTGCTGCATGACCATGTGAATCTTGAACAAGGTATAAAGGTGCGTTAGCTGACCAAGTTACTGCTGATCCACCATCATCTAGGATAGCTTCTGTTGCAATAATCTGAGTACCTCCTGAAGAGGTTCCTAAACTAAAATCTACATCATTACCACTTCCACCTGCTGTAACAATATTTCCTGCCGGAACAGCAATAATATTACGAATAATAGTATCGGCGGGTTGTGTAAAACTAACATCAGTGTTTGTATCATCTGTTACTGCAATAGTTCCTGTAGTTACAGAAGTCCAAGATGTCAGCATATTATCTGCCATCTCTCTTACATCACCTGTTCTAGCAGAATTTCTACCTGTGTCTCTTACGTTATATACTGGATTTGCCATTGGTTGTTTCCTCGTTTGAGTTATAAAATTATTTTACTAATAGCCAAATTCACTATCAGCCGGGGTATAAGCCTGTTCCAAATGTAGATTTCTTATTCTGCTAAATGAATCCTGAATTCTTGGTCTAGACATTATTAAATAACGCAAAGCATCATACGCATGATCTGGCGCATGAGTATCTACGTCTTCTGGATTAGAACGATCCAGAGGAATACTTTGAAGCTCACGTATCAGGTTAGGGCAAGTGTTAAAGATCTGTAATCGTGGCCTACCGCTTTGCTGCACTTTTAAGTATTCATGGATTTGTACTTTACCTTGTATCCTATTCTTATCAGCCCTTCGTAGTTTATGACCTGCACGAATTAGGGATTCTCCTACTGTTGGACCTGTTGTTCCTGTTCTAGCCCACGCTGCCGTGTCTAAAACTCCTTGAACAGAATATGGATCACTTAACTCCATTTGAGTTATCTTGTGTCCTAAGTCTTCTCCGGTTAATCCTTTTTGATATAACTCTCTATAAATAATTAAAGTTCCATCTGAAGAATCAACTGCTCCCCATATACAAGAACTTTCGGAAGCATAACCATAGTCAATACCTTTAACACGCTCCCAAGATATAGGAATTTCAAAAGGAGTTACCACATGAACATCTAAATCAAATTCTGTGAATGCTGCTCCTTCATTAACATCCCAGTTACCTTCTAGTAACTGCTTACGCTGTGTGGGCGGTAATGCTTTTAGCATTTCCTCATATCGCCCATCTTCAGCTAAATAAGGATTATCATCTAGTCTAGCCGGAATAAACTTTCTAGTTAGATTATCATCTCCTTTAAATGATTCATTTGGAGGATGAGGATCAACATATCTTTTCTTTACCCATGTAGCTCCAACACCACCCGGATTAGCCGTACATCTCATATATGTACTTATCTCAGGGTCGGTCGTTCTTAGGCGAGAAGCGAGATAGTTCCATCCAAACTCAGTGGGCAAGTGAGTAATCTCGTCAAAACCAATCCAAGAATAGGCTTGGCCTTGATACCGATAGACATCGGCATCTCGCTCTAAGAAGCCGAACTCTACTTTGGCTCCGCTAGGAAAGTTCCAAAGCTTTTCAACTTCTTTGTACTTACAACCCGGAAAGGCTTTAGGATAAAGCTCTCTGCTTTTATCTATAAGCTCCCGTAGTTCTGGCATAGATCGCCTAAGTATTAAAGCTCTATGCGCTGCTCTATGTGCAAAGCGTAATGGATCGATAAGCATTGCATATGACTTACCACCCCCTGCTGCTCCACCATAAAGAACATCTCTTTCTGGTGCGGCTAAGAAGTCTGTCTGTGGGCCTTCATTAGCCTTAAAGATAACATTTTCTTCTACTTCTTGTTTTAAAGATTTTGAAACTTTATCTAAAGTATCTTCTGTTATAACTTTATTAACTGTTTTCTTTTCTAGTTTATTTAAAGTATCTTTAGATGCGTTTAACGAATCTCTCTTTGCATCTAATCTTTGTTTAAGCTTATCGGCACTTTTCTGTTTAGTTCGTACAGCTCTTCGTGCTTTAATCTTGGCTTTGGTTTCTGAGTGGAAGTTATAGCCTCTACTCTTTGAACCTTTTGGTCTGCCAGTCTTTTTACGGGGAGTACCATCCTTCTTGAGTACAAAGCTTCCGTCTTCATTCGTTAAGTAATTCTGTGGATTCTCTTTCCAATCTTCCATTATCTATAATCTTTTTCAATCCTGTGTGACTTAAAGATCTTCCTGTTTTATGTTCTATCCATTGGCTTCCTTCTCGTAAAGATAATAAATCATCTTTTACCATAGATGCTACAACCTTTAAAGTATCTAATTGAGTATCAATAGGCTTTAAAGTTTTATTATCTTCATTTAGTTCATATCCAAATGGAATTGTACTACTCGATCTCTGCCTTCGCATCTATAATAATCTCTTCTTTAGCCGGAAGAATAAAAAGCCCTCCCTCTACTTTGTGATTAATATCCATCCTTTCCTGCTTACCTAGCCCTGTTCTATCTAATATAGTTTGGGCAGCTTGTAATTTCATATTAGCTTGAGGAATTGGATTATCAGATTCCATAACATCCACAAGTTTCATGGCTGCTTTAGGCGCGGATTGTGCAAGTATGTTAGAGGCTAAGTCTATAATTTCATTTTTAAGTGCTTGTACAACTTGCCAATGTCCATTCTTGGAATATCCTGCTAACCTAGCAGCTTCTTTAGGATCACCTCCTGTATCTACAAGATGGTCTAAGAAAGTCTGTTGTTTTATTGTTAATTCTTTTTTCATAATATATAGTATTATACAGTCATATCGGGGTCTTGTCAAGTAAAATATGTATCTAATTGTAACAGTATATTGACAAAATTGAAATTCAGGTGTATAATACTATAGAACCCACCGGGGTTCAATATATCATATAACCGCCCCCCGCCATTAAATATTAATAATAATACTTTCTTCTCTTCCTTTGGATACCCTTTGGAGTCTTTAAAGTTCCGGCCTAAACTAGTTTACATCCTTTTTAGATAAAAATGTATATATATTAGTATATATAGGGGAGGGGTGGCATGGCCTCCTGCCTAGCCCTTTTGAGAACTCAAAAGGACTAGGAAGGAGGCCAAAATAAGTCTTCAGAGTTCCTAAAGAACTCTGAAGACTTAGGAAAACTTTAAAATCTACTTGTAGATTTTAAAGATCTCTGGAGATTTTTGGAATCTTCTAAAAGATTCCAGAGAACTTTAAAGTTATTTTCTAGAGCTACGCTCTAAAATTCCTAGTTTACATAAATCTCAAGAGATTTATGAGTCTTTAAAGTAAACTTTAAAGATCTAATGAATCCTTTGGATTCAACAGCTTATAACCTTTTCCCTAGTTTTTAAAAACTCTCTAGAGAGTTTATAAATTCTACCAGATTCTTACATGTGTTTCCACATGATTTAACAAGTTAAATTCCCGCCGAAATTACCCGCTAAGAATTAAGAGTTCCGGCTCTTTCCGAAAAATCGCCTGTTTTCCTGAGCATTATGCGTAGGAAAAATTTCGTGCATTTTTATGTTGACATCGATTTTGACCTATGCCTCTAATAGAGTTGTCAATTCGACGCAACCTTTAAATCTCAGGAGATTTAAAAAGATGAAAAAATTACTACTTAGCTACGCTAAAAACCCGACAATTAAAAAAGTTCGGCAGATTGAAGCCTATGCAAGAAAACATCCGTTTTCTATTTGTGCTTTGACCGAAGCAGAACAGAATGTTCTCGATGACGTTTTGCTCTTAGCAGAAAATATTTAATTTTAATTATCTATCAATGAAAAGAACTTTTAAGTCCCTCACGAAGTGAAGGGACTGAAAAGGTTCCAAAATGTTCCAACGGCAATTTCGCCACCAAATGAACCGGAGGTTCAAACCATGTCAAATTTTGACTTCGCTACAATCGATTCATCCCGTCCTGCTTCTCTGAAGCAAATGTTCGCAATCTCTACGAGATTTACTCCTTTAGCTGCTGAAACTCTAGGAGTTTCTGGGGTTAAGGTTAATAAAATCTTACGCCCTAGAATTACTGCTGTAATTCAGAGCATGGAGCCAAATCATGGAATGATTCAGAAGTGGTTCAAGGTTAAAACCTTGCCCAAGAAGATTTTAGACTTGATTGAGACCGATGGTCTCACTGAAGATTCTGAAGCTCCTGCGAAGCCAAAGGCTTCAAAGAAAGCTAAAGCTTCAGCGAAGCCAAAGGCTTCAAAGAAAGTTAAAACTTCTCCCAAGCCTTCTCCGAAGGCTTCAGAGGAGCCAGAGGCTCCTAAGCAAGCTATTAAATCTGACGTAGTTTGGAAGACTACTTCCAAAGCTGACGAACTTAGCCAACGGCTAACAATTCTGGAAGCTATGCAGTCTCAAACATCTGAAGATGTTCAAAGTATTAAATCTGCAATGGAATCTCTTGTAGCTTCGCTAGGCGGTCTTAACTCTTAAATCTTTCGCCCCCTTCGGGGGGCTTTTTAACTTTCGAGGAAAATTAAATGTTTATTTATTTCAGATTAATTTTATGTTTTTTAAATCCTTTCATTCGATTAGACAGATATTATAATTATGGTTATTTAGGAGCAAACGACCAGATAGAAGTTAGCAGATTGAGAAGATCTCAAAAATTACATTCTATAACAATAATTAAATCTACAAGAAATTCAGGAATAAAGGGCCATAAAGAATGGCGCTTTAAACCAAGATTTAAATAAATATTTAAATAGTCTTTTAAGTACCTTCATGTAGTGAAGGTACTTAAAAGGACTACAAAGCCACTTGGAGAGTAAGTATGGAATTTGATAGAGAATTTACAATACAATATATTTCTGATCAGTGGAAGTCTATATATGGCTCTCGCTTTGACTTTGAATTATTAAATTCTATGAATGATGAATCTTTAAAAACTCTTAGTAAAATCGTAGAAAACTTTATTAAAGAAAATAATATCTAGGGAGCCACCATGACAAAAAACAAACCGCTAAATTTAAAATCTATAGCCAAACTGATGGCTAATAAAAGTTCGGTAGAAACTTTAAAATCTAACGTAGAAATCCCGCCAAATCCAACGGATTCAATGAGCGATCAGATTACTGAGTTTTTTAAATCAGGTAATAAAATAAATAAAATTGAGCCAGAAACTAGAGCAATGCCAGAATTTGTATGGTTTCGTGACAATTATCCCAGAAATTATAGGAGAAATAAATAATGCAATTAGATAATTCTAATATCTTAGAAAATAAATCTCAGCTTACAGCCCCAAAAATGGGAGATAAATTTATGTTAGATATTAATCTAAATAACGGCCAGAGATTTTATAATGTTTCTGTTGGCAGAAAGTGGGTATATTTTAGAACTGTGTTCGGCAATGGAGTTATTAAAAAGTCTATTACCGAAGGTAGGAGAGTTTTAAATAATAGATACTGGAGAGCCGCTAGAACTGACGCATTTTATAATTTCTGTACCGGAGAGAAGCGTAGAAAATCAATACCTAGAAACTGGCAAGGGAGTTATTAAACATGCAAACCTTATATACTTTAGCATTTTTAGGAGTCGTAGTTGGTATATCAATTATTATTTGGCTATCAAGTATAATAATTTGGCAATTATTATAATATCTTTGAAGTCTTTTAAACCCTTCTAACGAAGTGTAGAAGGGTTATAAAAGACCTTCCGCACAATTCACTTTGGCAATGAAAGTAGGAGAGCAAACACCATGAATAAATGTATAATAGTTAGAAAAATATATTGGAATGACCAACTACAAGGCTATGCTCCAGTAAATAATTATGGTCAATTAGTTTTAAATTTATTAGGTAGGCATAGAAGTAAATTTACTCAGCAAAATTTAAAAGATTTAGAACTTTTAGAATTTACAGTAAAACTTGAAGATGAAGGTTTATATAATTAATATAACAGGGGAAAATAAGATGTCTAATGTTATAGATTTTAACAGCATTAAAGCTAAGAAAAATAGTAAAGAACTTAAAGAAGTAACTACTGAAGAACTAATCGAAGAATTAACAGAAGTTATAAATTTTACTCAAATAGAGGTAGCTAAGTTATTAGGTTCGTTAGATATTTCTATGCTACATGGTTCGTTAGCTTTGAGAATATTATCTGATAGAATTAAAAGAGATTATAAATATAACGAACTAGGTTTCGACCAGATAGTTGATATATTTGTGGATAACTCTCCAACTCCTGAAGATGGAGAGCTTAATTAAATTGAGGGCTGATATGCTATTGGGAATGCAATCACTCATATATAAAAAGGACATATATATATATAAAGGATTTAAAAGTTTTGTGAGATAGTGGGTTCGATTCCCACTCAGCTCCCCTAGTTTTAAGGATAGGTATGCAAGTCAGGTTAAAGCGAGCAGTCTGTAAAACTGTCACCATTGGTTTCGTAGGTTCAAATCCTACCCTATCCACCAAATTTATAGAAGTATTATAATATTTTACAGGTCTTTTAAACCCTTCTAACGAAGTGTAGAAGGGTTATAAAAGACCCTCCTCCGTTTTGCTTCCCAATGAAAGTATGTAAGTATGTTGGCATGATTAGGAGAATATAAGTATGAAAACAAGAATCCACGTTAATCAACATAACATTAGAGCTAATGCTAAAGGTTCTGCTCTACCAGTATTAACTGTTAAAGATTATAAACAGAATAGAAAATGTAATCGTGTTAGATTTATTAATGGAGAAGTAATATACTCACCTGACAAGCCATTGTCATGTGGAGCTAAAGTATGGATAGAAACTAATGATCCAGTAGAAATTTTAGATTGAGGAAATAGCAATGAAAATATATGCACTAGCAGTAAAAAATAAAATAAAGGATACTGGCATTAAATCTAGCATTGATTTCTATGGGGGTAGTTTAAAAACTTGTTTCTTAAATAAAGAGAATGCTCATCAAGTAAGAGATGATGCTTCAACACCAGAATATGAATTAGAAGTAGTAGAATTTTATGTAGGTGATTGTCTATTTTATTCTAATGATCTTAAAGACATAGCTTCTAAAGTTGAGTGGAGTTCATAAAATGAATATATCAGAGTCTCCAATTTCTTATAATACTTTGACGGAAGCATATTCAGTTATCAGGAATCAATATCATTATGATTATGTATGTCAAGTAAAAGATATTATAATTGATGATAAAGAAGTTTATTATATTGATGTTCAACATAAAGACACCGGAAATTTTGTAGGTTATTTAGGGGAATACAATGGCTGAAGAAAAGATTTGTAATGCTTGTGTTAAAACAAAAGCTGTAGTAACTAGCGAAGAAGGTAAACTTTTTTGGTGTGCAAATTGTTACACTAATTATTTAAATAGAATTACTAATCGCAGGAGAGTTAGAAGTGTTTAATACTCATAATCCAAAAATAAATTCTTTTGCTCAAAGAAATCCTGACAATTTATTTTTAGTTGTTATGATGGTTTCTTTAAGCATTCAACAAAAATGGTCTTTAGTTGGTAGTATGTTGTCAGATGTTAATAAAAATAAATTAGAATCAAAATTTATTTGGGGTGCAAAAAGAATTACATATAAATATATGACAACACATAAACATTTTATTTATGGACAAATGATGGCCGTTGTAAATTCTAAAAACTTAACTGATTATGCTAAATCAATTTCTCTTATGAAAATATTTTTAAAAATAAATGGATTAGGTCTAGCAAAAGCAGGTTTTGTATGCCAATTAGTTGCAGGATTAGTAGGCTGTATGGACGTTCACAATATTAAAACTTATGGTCTTGATGCTAAGTCATTGAGAATTAATAAAAATCCTACAACTGAATTAGGCATTCAAAATAACAGAGAAAAATTATACAAATATATAAATACTTGCCACGAATATGGGACTGAAAATCTGTGGAACTCATGGTGTTCTATGATAGCAGCTAAGTATCCTAAAGATTTTATTGACGGTAATCATGTATCTGAATTACACTATACATATTTAATAGGGGAATACAATGATAACTGAAACACCATATAAATATAAGAATTTAAAAGCAGCCTATGATTCTATGAAGGCTCAATATAATTCTGATTATCATTATGAAATTACAGTAGATGATGATCAAGATGTAATAGTAAAAATAATGGACAGGGATGATAAGGAAATTGGGTATCTAGAGGACATTTAATTTTAATTTTAATATAGTGGAGTAAAACACTATGAATAATGTAATTGATTTTGAAGTAACAGCAGAACAAGCGGCTAGAAAAGCTTTTTTAGATGGTGATTATAATGGTTGTGATTTCCCTGTGGAGTATTCATCTTTGTATATTGAAGATGGTACTCGTGTTACAAATAAATATGCCAGTGTAAATGATACCACTGGTCAGATTTTAGGGATTCACAGTAATTCTTATAAGCCATTGACTCATAAGGAAATGGTTGATACTCAACGTAATATTATTGATCGTTCAGGAATGGCTGATAGTTCTATCCTAGAAACAATATCTTTAAATCCCACTGGTAAGAAATGTTTTGTGAAGCATACATTACCTAATCATAGTCTTACTACTCCTGACGGAGACATAGCAGTTTTAACATTCTTAGCTATTAATTCTTTCTGCGGAACTTGGGCTTTTCAAACCTCAGTAGGAGCAAATCAAGGTGCTTGCCAGAATAATCAAGTATTTACTAGTGGAGCAGCTTCTATTTATAAGTCTAGGCACAACAGACATTTAAATGTTGAACACGCTGCTGATGTAATTACTAAAGCTATTCCAATTTTCATGCAGCAAGTTGATTTGTGGCATGATTGGCATGGAACTAATGTTAATGATTACAAGGCAGCACTAATCTTTGCAGAAACTTTAGGCAATTCTACAATTAAAGATATAATTTCTATTACTGAAGGGTTTCAGCTTGATCGGGTATTAGAAACGCCAGAAGTTAGACGCTCCAGAAATTTCATGTATATGTGGGACAAATGGAATACACATTACAGAAATACTTTAGGTGCTAATCTTTGGGCGGTATACAATACCCTTACCGATTGGTCAACTCACGTCCAAGGTCGATCAAATAATGTTGCTAACATTCAACATACCAGAGGTCTTAGAATACAGAAAGTTTTAAATAATGATACTCTAGGTTTTAGTATGGTTGCATAGTTTTCATGGTGCCTCCTCTTGGGGGGTGTAAAAGCCCCCCGTTTTTAAAAAGTAATCAATATATTAAGAGAAAATAAAAATGGAAATTAAAACAGTAACACTTGGAGACTTTGATAATCAAACAATAGATTTTATTAGTGAATTAATTATGGAAAGACTTAATGGAGAGGGAATCAAAGTTAAAAGTTTTTCGTTTACCATTGAGGTGGACTATATGGAGTATAACAAATGAAAGTTATTATTGAATTAGAATTTGAACAAGAGAATCCTAATCAACAGGATGTTGAAAATTATTTAACAAAATCAATAGAGGAAGGTTCTTTGGATTGGTATTGGGTTCCTAATAGAATAGAGTTTACTAAGCATAACGAAAGGAAATAAAATGACAATTAATATTGCACTTAATACAATTTACAATCATGCAGACTACACCCCTGACGATGTTGAATGGCAAAAGGCTTTTAATGAAATTACTGAGGCTCTCGGTGTGTACTATGATAAGAGATCAGGTAACTTTGTGACTAAAGATACCGGAGATGTGATATGAAAAAAACTAAACATACTAAGAATCAAATGACTGATAGACAATATTTATTTGGGAGGAAAGTAACTAATAAAGAAAAGAAAAATAATATTAAATTAACTAAAGCAGAATTAAGCAATCAAATTAACAAACAAGTTGTTGCATATTTAAACTCAGGCGGTAAAATTCAGAGATGTACACCCTGTACATATTCCGAAAATGAGAAAGAAGTAATTGGCAATTCTCATAGGAGTGCTATGGAGGGATTAAAATGATAACTGGTTGGCTATTATTTTTAATAATTTTGGCTATGGACATAGGAATCTATGCAATGATTACTGCATACTTTGATGGAACATGGGATAGAATACATAACATAACGGATAGAATTAATAATGATTCTTGAATCAACCTATAAAGATTTAAAACTTTTACTTGATACTCTTGAAGGAGTACCTTTAGATAAATCTGAAGATATAAAATATAGAGAAGCTATTAGAATACTTGTAGACAAATATGAAAGTGAGAACGTAGGTCTTTTAAACCCTTCTAACGAAGTGTAGAAGGGTTATAAAAGACCTTCTTCGCAGTAAGGCGGGGAGTCGCTGCCCTGATAATGTAAGTATGTAAGTATGTAAGTATGTAAGTATGTAAGTATGTAAGTATGTAAGTATGTAAGTATGTAAGTATGTAAGTATGATGGTAATGTAAGTATGATTGCAAAAGATAAAAGACAAAATAAATTTAATCCGGTAGCTAAAAATGCTAGACGATTTAATAAATATATGGTACATTCTGATAAGTATAAGGAATTTAAGAAAGGACATATAAAGCATAAAGGAAGACATTTTGACAAGGATGTTTAATTTTTATTTAATTATCAACAACATACCTATGGAGGTATAAATTATGGCGGTACTTAAAAATCGCAAAGTAGAATGGGCATCAATCACTGTGCCTAACACAACCTATGAACCTGTATATTCTGTGAATGTATTGGTTGATGATGATACGGCTAAAGCTTTTGAGAGTCGTGGCTTCAATGTCAAGCAAACAGATAGTGGTCCTACCTTAGTGGTTAAGCGTAAGGTCAATGGCCCTAATGGGATGACTCGACCCGCCCCTAAACTATTTGATGGAGCTAAGAACGAAATAGATGTATCCATTGGTAATGGATCAACTTGTAACATTCAATATAAGGAATGGGAAGTTGTAAGACAGGGTAAAACTTATAAGGGTTTAGACTTACAAGCCGTTCAAGTTCTTGATTTAGTTTCTTTTAATCAAGCAGGAGATGAGTTTGATGTAGAAGAATCTCTTGAAGGGGAGGATGATGAACTATGAAATTAAAACCTGAAGAGTCTGGTGCTATCTTCAGAACTGATGAGGGTGACTATAATGTTGCCCTCTTTAGTAATGAGGGTAAACTAAAATTTAAATTAGCTCAGAAAGCTTTAAAGGAATTGACTGAACTTAGTGACAAAGTAATGATATTACGGGAAGCTCTTCAATCTTTAAGAGCTGATATAATGGATATGGAATGCCATGAAGAAACTTTAATTAAACTTGAAAGAGCTAGAGATGAGAAGGGTCAGTTCATTGCTGACGATCCTTCAACTCCAGATATTAATGAGGCATACAAACAAGAGGATTAATATGTCATTAATAAAACACAAGCTACCATGTCCTAAATGTGGTGGAAGCGACCCCGTATCCTTAGATGAAAAAGGTGCGGGGTATTGTTTTAGTTGCGATACTTATTTTAAAAATTATATGGAGGAAGTAGAAGGAAGTCCTACAAAAAATGAACCTATAGATATTAAACCTTATAGGAATAATGCAATGAATAATTCTGAAGGAGAATTTTTAGCCTTAACAGACAGAGGGATTTCTTTGGGAGCAGCAAAGACTTTTGGTGTTAAAGCTGTAAAGGATTACAATGGGAAAATTGTCAAGCATCTGTACCCGTATTATATAGCAAATGAAATTGTTGGATATAAAGTGCGGGAACAAAATAAAATGTTTACATGGAAAGGAACGGGTCAGGGTAGTGGCCTTTTCGGTGAACAGCTATGTCAATCAGGAGGTAAATTTATTACACTGGTTGAGGGTGAATGTGATGCTATGGCAGCATATGAATTACTAGGTTCTAAGTGGCCTGTTGTTTCAATTAAAAATGGTGCTAGTGGTGCAGTTAAAGATGTTAAGCAAGCATTAGAATTTCTAGAAAAGTTTGATACCGTTGTTATTAATTTTGATAATGATAAACCCGGTAAAAGTGCAGCTAGAAAAGTAGCAAGACTTTTAACTCCGGGTAAAGCTAAGATATTAAATCTTCCAGAAGAGTTTAAAGATGCTAATGATATGCTCCGCAAAGGTAATGCCCATGCTTATACCTCTGCTTGGTGGAGCGCAAAAACTTATACTCCAAGTGGAGTAGTCAATGCTAAAGATTTAAAAGAGAAATACTTTAATCGAGAAAAGAAAGAGTCAGTACCTTATCCTTGGCAGGGCTTGAATAAAAAGTTGTATGGTTTACGATCTGGAGAGCTAGTTACTTTAACTGGTGGCACTGGGCTAGGAAAATCTAGTATAACTAGGGAACTTGAGCATTGGATAATAACACAAACTCAAGACAATGTAGGTATCGTAGCCCTTGAAGAACACGATATGAGAACTTTAGATTGTCTCATGTCTATTGAAGCTGACGATAGATTATATATAGATCACATTAGAGAAGGCTATGATAAAAATTATTTAAATGAAATCTATAATAAGATTTATGACAATGGTAGAGTGTGGATTCATGCCCACTTTGGCTCCAATGATATTGATGAAATCTTTAGCAAGATTAGATTTATGATAATAGGTTGTGATTGTAAGTGGGTGATAGTAGATCATCTTCATATGCTTGTATCAGCTACAACTGAGGGTGATGAACGTAGAACTATTGATAGTATTATGACTAAGCTTAGATCTATCGTTGAAGAAACAGGAGTAGGTATGATATTAGTTTCCCATTTAAGGAGGGTAGAGGGTAACAGAGGGCATGAGAATGGAGTTACTGTGGGTCTTAATCATCTAAGAGGATCACAATCTATAGCGCAATTATCTGATTGTGTTATAGCTCTCGAACGTAATCAGCAATCAGCAGATCCTATTGATTCACAAACAACCCATATGCGAATTCTAAAATCTAGGTACACTGGTGATGTTGGTATGGCAACTCATTTGCTGTATGATCAGGATACTGGTAGACTGAAAGAGTTAGATGCCGCAGACTTTGAAGATGATGGAGAAGAACTATGAGTTCTTTGGTATTCGATATAGAAACTGATGATTTAAATGCCACTAAGATTTGGTGTCTTAGTACCTGTGATTCCAAAACAGAAGAACTTAATTCTTATTATGGAGATACATTACAGGAAGGTATAAAGAAATTGCAGGATGCAGATAAATTAATCGGACATAATATTATTGGGTTTGATATACCTGTGATACGGAAACTTACTGGTGTAGATTTATCTAATAAAAAGTTAGTAGATACTTTAGTTCTTTCACGTTTATTTAATCCAGTAAGAGAAGGTAATCATGGGTTAGAATCATGGGGTTACAGGTTAGGCTATCCCAAGATAGAATTTGATGATTATAATAATTTCTCTCAAGAGATGGTGGAGTATTGTGAAAGAGATGTTCTATTAAATAAGAAGGTATATGATGTCTTGAGTAAAGAGAAGCAGGGATTCTCTAGAGACTCTATTGATTTAGAACAAAATATTGCAGGTATCTTAACTAAGCAAAGAGACAAGGGATTTTTATTAGATATTAAATTCGCTTCTTTATTACTTGCAACATTAAAAGATAAATTAGATGCTGTAGTTGCAGAAGTACATAAAGAGTTTAAACCCGAAGAACATACACTGGTTTTGTACCCTATTAAAACTTCAGCAGGTAGGCTATCTAAAATGGCGGTCGATTCTGAGGGTAGAAAATATAGATTAAATTCAGATGAATATGATTTGTTAAATGAACAAGATCAAATAGCTAGAATAAGCCGAACAGAATTTAATCTTGGATCGCGCAAACAAATTGGTGAGTACTTACAAAAATTTGGATGGAAGCCTACTAAGTTTACACCAACAGGACAGCCTATTGTTGATGAGGGTACACTAAAAAGAATAGATGATATTCCTCAAGCTAAACTTATTGCAGCTTATTTAATGTACCAAAAACGAATAGCTCAAATAAAATCTTGGTTAGAAAATGCTGATGATAACGATAGAGTTCATGGTTATGTTAATCCTAATGGTACAATTACAGGACGCATGACACATAGAGAACCTAATCTTGCTCAAGTTCCTAATTCAAATGCACCTTACGGTAAAGATTGTAGGTCTTGTTGGATAGTACCTAAAGGATATGACTTAGTAGGAATAGACGCTTCAGGTTTAGAATTAAGAATGCTTGCACATTATATGAATGATGAGGAGTTTACAAATGAAATTTTACACGGAGATATACACACCGCTAATCAAAAAATTGCAGGACTTGAATCTAGAAATCAGGCAAAAACTTTCATCTATGCCTTTATATACGGAGCAGGAGATGGAAAAATTGGAAGTGTGGTTGGGGGATCTCAACAAGATGGTCGGAGACTTAGACGACGTTTCCTCGATAATCTCCCATCACTCCGAACTCTTAAAAATAGGGTTACGAGAGCAGCGGCAAAAGGTTTCATCAAAGGATTAGATGGTAGAAAAATATATATACGTTCAGCACATTCAGCTCTTAATGCTTTGTTACAGGGAGGCGGTAGTATAGTAATGAAGAAAGCATTAGAATTATTGAATCAATACATAATAGAACATAAACTTGACGCACACTTTGTTGCTAATATACATGATGAATGGCAGATAGAAGTAGCAAGAAAAGATGCTGAGAAAGTAGGTGAGCTTGGTGTATTAGCTATAAAGAATGCGGGTCTTTCATTTGACATGAAGTGTCCTTTAGATGGTGAATATCATATAGGAGATAACTGGAGTGAAACACACTGAGAAACAAATTGAACATAATGTTAGTAGGAAAGGTGACTTAGCTGAATACTATGCGGTAACTTGGTTATGGGATCAAGGCTATGAGGTTTTTCTAAATGCGGGTTGTACAGGCCCGATAGATTTAGTTGCTTACAAGGATGGAAATATTAAATTAATAGATGTTAAAACAGAATCAAAAGGTAAAAACAAAAAAGATAACTCTTATTATTGGGTTAAACCTAAAAGATCAGAACTTCAAATAGAAATAGGAGTAGAATTAGTAGGATATGATCCTAATACTAGAAAACTTAGATTTGTGGAGCATAAAGATGAACAATCTAATTGAAGATATATACGAAACTATAGAGCCTTTATCGGATGGGAAAGCCTTAGACATATCTGAAGAACAGATAGAAAGCTTTGGCGAATCTATGAAAGATGTTATGCGATCTTGGGCTAATCCCACTAAAAGGGATTCAGAATTTTCTTTGAGGATGTCTAACATAGGTAAACCTATTAGAAGATTATGGTACGATTCCAAATATAAATATGAATCAGAGGAATCCAAACCCGCACCACATACCCAGATTAAATTTCTTTATGGGCATATGCTAGAGGAACTAGTTAAACTTTTTGTTTCTTTATCTGGACATGAGATAACTGGAGAACAAAAAGAAGTAGTAGTTGATAGTGTATCCGGTCATATAGATTGTATTATAGATGATGAGGTTGTTGATATTAAAACAGCATCAGGTTTCGCATTTAATAAATTTAAAAACGGAACACTAAGAGAAGATGATCCCTTTGGTTATCTAGGACAGCTTGCAGGTTATGAAGAATCAGAAGGTACTGACAATGGGGGTCTTCTAGTTATCAATAAAGAAAGCGGTGAGCTTTGTCTGTATCAACCAGAAGATTTAGATAAGCCTAACATAAGAAATAAAATAAAAGATATAAGAACTGCGCTTAAAAAGGATGAGCCTCCTGAAGAGTATTGTTATAATACTATTCCTGATGGGGTAAAGGGTAATGAAAAGATACATAAAAATTGTGCATGGTGTCCTTTTAAATTTGAATGTTATAAGGATGTTAATAATGGTAATGGTTTAAGAATATTTAAGTATTCTAAAGGCTATGCCTTTTTAACTAAAGTAGTAGTAGAGCCTAAAGTACAGGAGGTTGACCATGAATTCAAAGACTTGCAAGAAAATTCGGAAACAATCTAAAATCATTTTAGCTGAATGGTTTAAAACATTATTGCCTGAAGAACAGACAGCACACGTTAATGAAAAAAATATACTTACTTACCTTTCTTCCCAGACACATCTTTTCACTAACAATCAAATGATATTAAGTGCCTACTCTTTTAAGTGGATGAATAAGAAACTTAAAAATTTAATAAAAAAAACTAACATGGACGTTACAATAGCGAGGTTAAAAGACATTGAGCAAAAGGATTCGCAAGGGATATAGAAAACCTAGAGTTAAAAGACCTGTTGAAAAGAACGTGCCTCCTAGTTATGATTCAAATTGGGAACACGAATTACACACTGGTCTTCTTAAACAATGGGATCACCATACCAAAGAGATAGCGTATATAATAGAGCATATATATGAACCTGACTTTGTTAGAATTATGGGTAATCAAATAATTCTTTTAGAAGCTAAAGGAAGGTTCTGGGATTTTGCTGAGTACAGTAAATATATATGGATAAAGAAAGCATTACCTCCTAATACGGAGCTAGTGTTTTTATTTGCTAATCCTTCCGCTCCAATGCCACAAGCTAAGAGAAGGAAGGATGGAACTAAAAGAAGCCACGCTGAATGGGCTTCCGCAAATGGATTCATGTGGTATAGTGAAGACTCATTACCGGATGAATGGGTAGATATAAACTATCGTAAAGACAATACTTTAAATATTGAAAGTGAATAGGAGTAAGTATGAGTATAGATGATGCAAGCCCTGATGAGTGGGATGAAGTATATAAGAAATTTAAAGAAAATAAGAGCGGCCTTTGGTCTGTGAAGGATGAGGTTAATAATCCAGTCCACTACAACAAAGGAGGTGTAGAATGTATTGAAGGTATTAAAGCTGCTTCAAATAGTGAAGAGTTTGAAGGTTATTTACGTGGGAACATATTAAAATATGTATGGAGGTTTAGATATAAGGATAACTTAAAGGATTTAGAAAAAGCTAAGTGGTATCTTGAAAGACTTATAAAGGAGATTAAGTCTAAAGAATAAAAATGACGATTTATTATATACGTTTTTAAAAGAGGTATAAGAAAATGTTATTAGAATCTTTAGTATGTACCGCAATAGCAGTATACTTTGAGGCCAGAGGAGAGCCATCAGAGGGACAACTAGCTGTTGCTCATGTGATACAGAATAGAATAGAAGATGCTAGGTATCCTGATAATGCTTGTGCTGTAGTGAAGCAAGGCTACTATTGGCAAGGACACCCTATAAGAGATAAGTGTCAGTTTAGTTTTTGGTGTGATGGTAAGTCGGACGATCCAAAAAATAATCAAGCATTTTATAATTCACTATATATATCTTTTCTTAGTACTATAAGAGAAGACGTAACAGGAGGAGCAACACACTATCACACAATAGATATTTATCCTGAGTGGGCATTCTATGGAGAGCCTACAAAGAGAATTGACAAACATCTTTTTTATAAAGGGGTCAGATAATGATGGCTGCTAATTCAAAAGGCGAAATGTTTTTTAGAGATATAGATGGTGACCTTTGGCAGTATGAATTAAAGACAGATCCTCCCGAAGCTATGTATTGGGATACTTATAAACTTAAACCTACAGATATAAAAGTTATAACTGATGCTGACAATGAAACAAAGAAAAGAGTGAGGCATGAGATATACAAGGATATTTTAAATGTGGGATCGTAAGGCTGAAAGAACTCAAAGGTATAACAGAAAGAAAAATTCAGTTAAACCAAAGCCAAAAAAGAAAAGAGAAAAACATAAGGAGAAAAATAGTAATGACTGAGAAGATTGGTATTCAGCCATACTTAGGTATTCATATTGATTATGAAAAAGAAATTTTATTAAATTCTTTTTCTAGAGAAACTATAACGGATAGATATTTATGGGAAGGTGAAACTCATGCTCAACAAGCTTTTGCTAGGGCCGCTATTTTTGGTGCGACTTATAAAGGACATACTGATTTTAATCTTGGACAGAGACTTTACGAGTACGCTAGTAATCATTGGTTTAGTTTCAGTACTCCTATACTTTCTAACGGGGGAACATCTCGCGGCTTACCTATCAGTTGTTTTCTTAATTATGTACCTGACTCTAGGGATGGTCTTTCTACTCACTATGATGAAAACATATGGCTCGCAAGTGGAGGTGGAGGCATCGGTGGATATTGGGGTGATATTCGGAGCAATGGTATGGATACTTCTAACGGTTCTCGCAGTACTGGATCTATACCATTCATGCACGTTGTAGACTCTCAGATGTTAGCCTTTAATCAGGGCGTAACTAGAAGAGGAAGTTATGCTGCATATATAAATATCTCTCATCCTGAAGTAGAAGAGTTTATTAATATGCGGAAAACAACAGGCGGTGATCTAAACAGAAAATGTTTAAATCTACATAACGCAATTAATATAACTAATGAATTCTTAAATGCTGTAGAGAATGATGAAGAATGGAGACTGATAGATCCTAAAACTAATACGGCTGTTAAGATATTATCAGCTAGAGATTTATGGTTTCAAATATTACAGACTAGAATGGAAACTGGAGAACCTTATCTAGTTAATATAGATAATTGTAATGCTGCCCTTCCTGAAGAACAAAAGAAACTAGGCTTAGAAATAAAACAAAGTAATCTCTGTTCTGAAATTACTCTGCCTACAAATGAAGAGCGTACCGCAGTATGTTGTTTATCCAGTGTGAACCTAGAATACTTTGATGAATGGTCAAAGGAAGATAATTTTATTTCTGATTTAGTTACCATGTTAGATAATGTATTAGAGAACTTTATTGATTTAGTTAAAGATAAAGACGGGTATTCTAAAGCGGCTTACTCCGCTATGCGTGAAAGGTCTATAGGATTAGGGGCTATGGGATTCCACAGCTATTTACAAAGAAACCATATACCTTTTGAAAGTATGTTTGCTGCCAGTTTTAATAACAAAGCTTTCTCTCTCATAAAGGACAGGGCAGAAACAGCTACAAGAAAACTAGCAGAGGAGAGAGGAGAAGCACCTGATATGAAGGGTAGCGGTAAACGTAACGCACATTTACTTGCTATAGCTCCTAATGCTTCTAGCTCTATTATATGTGGCGGTACTAGCCCTTCAATAGAACCTAACAGAGCTAATGTATATACACATAAAACTTTATCTGGAAGCTTTAAAGTTAAGAATAAATATCTGGATGATATATTATATGAACTTGTCTCTACTGGAAAGAAGAGAGATGAAATCTGGAAAGACATAGCAGCGCATGAAGGATCAGTGCAACATTTAGATATATTACCTGATGATGTTAAAGAAATATTTAAAACCGCGCCAGAAATAAATCAACTATGGATAATAGAACACGCTGCTATGCGGCAGAAGTATGTTTGCCAGAGTCAGAGTGTAAATTTATTTTTTAGATCACCGCCAATAGAATCAAGCCAAGAAAATCATAATGATTTCTTACAATATTTAAATGATATTCATTGGGCAGGTATACATAAACTTAAATCTTTATATTACTTGAGGTCTAATGCTGCCCGTAATACAGAAAATGTTAATATTAAAATACCTAAAATTAATTTAGAGGAAGAGGGGTGTTTAAGCTGTGAAGGATGAACCAAAAAATAAACACTATGATGCTCTACTAGGGTCTATCATGCAGGTTGAATGGGAAGATGCTTGGATAGATACTGAAGATCATCTTTTAGAAGAAGCTGAAAAATTAAAACCTGTACTTAGATCAAGCGTAGGCTACTTAGTAGCTGATAACGAAAATGAAATTATATTATCTACTGATCGCTATCATAGTAAGCACGAAAAAAAGTATGTCAATTCTGTTATGGTTATACCTAAAGGAATGGTCACAAGATATTGGGAAATCATAGATGATAAAAATGGGGCGGAGTTCGATGGACCTAATAATAGCTAGTTATATTGCTGTATTTGTTAAAGCCTTTCAGCAAAGAAACGTGGCTTTTAATAATTATTTATATGTTCCTATATTTAGTTTAGCTATGGCTTTTACTGAGGTATATATTATAATTAATATAGTTCAGTTAGGTGCTAGTTGGGATGTTGTTTGGAAGTTAGCAGCAGGAGCAGTATTAGGTTGTTGGACTGCTATGTACTTACATAGTAAATTAATTAAAGTAGAGAATGATTTTGAATCTCTAACTAATTTGGTAAAGAACAATGCCAGTTAAGGAACAGCTTTGTGAATGTGGTTCAAAGATGATAGAGCTTCTTGTAGTAGAAGTCTTTGAAACTGAAGAAGGTAAGAAAGAAAAGGCTCACAATGTAGGATGGGGTTGTCCCTATTGTGGAAGTATATTAAGTAAAGAGGATACAAAATGAGTTTATTATCAACTAGAGATTATTATAAACCTTTCGATTACCCGTGGATGTTTGATTATTATGTACAGCAAAATCAAATGATATGGTTGCCAGAGGATGTGCCTTTACATAATGATGTAAAAGATTGGCAGGATATGGGTAAATCTGAAAAGAATCTTTTGACACAAATCTTTAGACTGTTCACTCAATCAGATGTAGATGTAGCCTCTGGATATATTGATAAATACATGAGAGTCTTTAAGAAGCCAGAAGCTAGGATGATGATGTGTTCGTTTGCCAACATGGAATCAATACACCAACACGCCTACAGCTTGCTATTAGATACAGTGGGAATGCCAGAGATAGAATACAAAGCCTTTTCTGAATACGAAGCTATGGCAGACAAGCATGAATATATCAGTAACTCCCCGTTAAAAATAAGTAAGAAAGAATCTATTGCAAAGAACCTAGCTATCTATTCTGCATTTACTGAGGGATTACAGTTATTTAGTAGCTTTGCTATTCTCTTAAACTTTCCTCGCTTTGGTAAGATGAAGGGCATGGGACAGATAGTTACTTATAGTATACGCGATGAATCTCTACACGTTGAGGCAATGACTAAGCTCTTTAGAGAATTTATAAAAGAGAATATAGATTTATGGACAGATGATTTTAAGAAAGAGATTTATGAATCTTGTAGAGAAATGGTTAAGTTAGAAGATAAGTTTTTAGATTTAGTATTTGAAATGGGAGACATGCAAGGATTAACTAAATCTGAAATGAAAGAATACATTAGGTATATAGCAGACAGGCGGCTACTTCAACTAGGATTAAAACCTAATTATGGAGTAAAAGATAATCCTCTTGATTGGATAGATGATGTGTTAGGTGTTGAACATCAAAACTTTTTTGAGGGTAGAGCCACTACTTATATGAAAGGAGGGCTTAGAGGAAACATAGAAAAAGTCCAATTCAAAAGTCTAGGAGTTGAAGACTAAGGAGGTTGTATGGATAACAAAAAGGAAGAAGGGAATCTAGTTTCGTTTAGAATATTTTTAGCAAGAGATGGAAATATAATATCTGAATTTAAACATCTGCCATTAGAATATGCAGACAAAATATTTTCTGAAGATGAATCAATGCTAATTAAAAAAATTGTAAAAGAGGGCTGTCTTAAATTAAAAAACTTGCACGACCATATAGAAAAGGAAGTGCAAGTAATTTAATGTTTAGTACCTTCCTGTACCCCATCAAAAATAGATTCAGGCTTAGACATAGCGATAAATTGATGCTCAAATATAGTTCTAAAAGTTTCAAATTCAACTATATCTAATTCATTATCAGCGTGTACACGGGCATATATTTGATAAGCCGCTCCAAGTTGTGCTTCTGTATATAGTGCTAACATATATTTACCACCTGTCAAATAAGTCTTCTGCTCTACAGATTGATTGGGTTCTACAATCCCTAACATTTTGAATAAATAAATCTTGATCCATCCAATTAAAATCTTCATAGTGATCTAAATTATATGACCATCTGTATTCGGAATTAGAACATCCTGTTATCATTAATAATATAAGTAATCCTTTAAAATATTTCATTTAGTAGCAATCATCCTCCTGTTCTTTCTTTCGGTTAAAAGTTCTTGATACTTCTCTTCATCAAGGTGAGTTACAGCAATCCAAGCGTGAGTCATCTCATCTCCAGTACGACTACCGCCATACACCCACTGATCTGCATCAGGATTATTGGGGTTATCAGCAGTATTATCATACCATTGTTTTAAAATAAGTACCGCTCCTGATGGAAGTAGTGGAGCAAAGTCTGGATCATATATGTGACTATGATGCCATGTAGCACTCCAGTTAGATACCTGACTAATTTGCTCAGTTATTCCAGTATCAGGGTGAAATATCTCAAAGCTTGCTGCATTCATGCGTAGATGACCATGAGGTTGCCATGAGTCTATTCGCACTGGATGATCGAAAGAATGAAACCCCTGAGTCATATAGTAACCATGAGGCGGTATAACAATATCATCTTGATTACTAATCCTGTATAGCTTTAAGTCTTGCTTGTAGGCCAGTTCTTTAGATTCCTCTGGAGAATACAACCACAAACCTATCTCTACTACATTATCTTCTATGACAGTTCCGGGGGCTATAGCTCCAAGACCGCCGGGAAACATATGAATGTCCCAAGCAATCTCAGAGTTAGCAGGGATTGTTCTACACACCCCCTCTGGAACTATCTCTCCCCACTTGCCCATAGCATACTCAGTGAGCATACCAAATCTCTCTCCATCTACAGTCACAGAACTATTAGCATGATGTACTACACTCTTAGCATCCCCTCTTGGTTTAACTTGGATAGCTTTAATACATCTATCTTCAGTTAATCCACTAGGAACATTGTGCTTGTGCCACAGATCGTTTCCTGTTGCCGGAATATCTATTGGTATAGACGGGATAACCAACGTAGGGTTTCCAAAGTCTTGGTAGAAATTCCATTGATTAGGATCAGATAATGTAGGAGCTAATACTATGGTATCTGCATCCCCATATTCTGAACCAGTGTTGACCCAATCTACTATAGTATTTATATCATCTTGGGAGAGTCTCCAATCTCCATGTAGTTCCTGTATACCTATACCTTCATCATAAGCATAGGGCGGCATCTCACGATTAGCCACTTTCATTTGAATGAGTGGACTCCACGGACGTATTTGATCGTAAGTTTCAAACTGCATAGGGCCAATACCACCTTCTCGGTGACAGACTACACAGTTATTATTAATAATATCAGCTACATCATCTACATAAGTAGGCTGATTTGGATATAGTTTACTAGTTGATACCAGTAATCCAGTAGCTATCATTAAACCAAGTAATGTTTTCATATCAGTAACTCCATACTGTCGGTCTAGGCCGCTCTGGTGAATTTTCTATGTCATCTAAATGTATAAATCTACCGCTACTTCCTTTCTGGCTTACCCCTATACCTGTGAATCCTGCGTCTAAAGCAGCATATAAAAGTGTGTGTGCCTGTTCTCCACGAACTCCTATATCTATAGCATGACCTGTTGAATGCGCTCCGGGGCTGCTCTTACGGGCTTCTATGGGGTGTTCTGGACAACGATAAGCACTGTTGACAGGGAAAGGGAATCCAAGTTCCTCGCGCAAAGCATCTATCCTTTTCATAAAGTTTGAGTCCATCCCACTCTCACCACAATGAGAGCATACTAATTCTTCTTCTGTAAAATATTTCATGCACAGTTCCTATGGAGACTTCCTAAGATTTTACCGCCTGTATTTCTTGGGTTTCTTTTTGCCAAATCCATTGCATTTATAACTAAATCTTGACCCATTCTTAAAGGTTCTCCGGCATCAATTTTTCTCTGTGTTTCTAAAATAGCGTCTACTACTTTATTATTAATTTCTTCTCTAGATAAACCTGCCTGTCTTTGGTTTATTCCCCATTGGTTGTTCCATAAATCTTTATATTCTGTACGCCAATTTAATTTATCTAATTCTTCTTTTGGCGCACCTTCTTTTAATGCTGCCCTTCTTGCACTATGTACTTTTAATGCCTGATATACTTCTTTTGCTTGTCCACCCCATTTTGCTTTAGGGCTTTCGGCAGATTCCCAACCAAATAAAGCATGATTAATTGTATCATAAACTCTTTCATCTGGCATATTACCTTCTGGATTAGGAATAAAACCAATCTGTTCTCTTGATCCTGCTTCAACTAATTGATCAGCAGATAAAGGTCTATCTTTAGCCCCCCAATATATTCTGTTTATTTCTGGTAACTGTCCTTGATCTACCATTCTATTAGTTATATTGGTAGCATCAGCAGAAATTCCTAGATTCCTTTTAGCATCAAAGCCTAGTTTAGCTGCTTGTTTTTGTATCCACCTATCTGCTTTTTTAAAAAATCCTTCTTCTTGAGCTTGACCGCCTTCATATTTTCTGGTTCTTTGAAGACTTCCTAGTACCTTACCGCCTGTGTTAAAATCTCCTCTGGCTGTTCTAGGAAGTTCTGTGCTTTCTGAATTTCTGCTATTTAAATATTCTCTGGCTTCTTCTAGATTTTCTCCTCTTGCTTGGGTTGTAGCAAGAAAAGAACCTTCTTTATTTTCTTCAGCATATAGGGGTAATGAAAACCCTGCTGCGGGTAAACCCACAACCATATATCCTTTGTTATCCCATTTTAAAGTCGCGCCTATTCTTTCCGCAGTTCTTCTTATTTGTCCTGCTACTACATTTTCATAGTGGTTTTGTACCACAGGTGATCTTGTTATTCTTTCAGCGGTTTCTACATCTGGATTAATTAAAAATTTAACTTCTTGTAAACCTTCGTCACTTGCTTTTACTAAAGATGTATTAATTAAACTTTGATAATAATTTAGTTCTAATTCTTTTGGTGGGCCTTTGTCAGCCAATCTATTCCATAATTTATTAAGATTTTCTAGTGCATCCTGTTCACCCTGTATTATTGTTTCTATCTCGCGACTATAGCGATCAAAATCCTCTGGTTCGACCTGCTCCAGTGCGATATTCAAATTTCTAATTCTTTCAACTTGATTTGTAATCTCTCTTAAATCTTCTTTAGGAAAAGCCTCTAGGTTTACATCATCTGCCCATTCTTCCCACTTTGACGGATTGGCTAATAAAAAATTATTTTTATCCCATTTGTTACCAGAACCTCCAAACTTTTTTTGTGGAAATTCTTTAAAAATTAAAAATTGACCCCTGCTTGGTATATCACCATCGATAACATCTCTTTGCATTTCAAAAACTCGTAAAGCATTGTTGTCTTCAACATCATACCTCATATGATATGAATACCTTTCTCTGCCGATATAAGAAAAATGTGCAGAATAATCTTTAAAATTATCTCTTGGGTCTCTTAGTATTAATACTCCATAAGTTTCTAAATTAATATCAGGAGGAGCAACAAAGTCATACATCTCTCCAATTTGGCGGCGAAAATCTGCTCCTAATATTCCAGTTTCTATTAAATCTTTTTCAACTATTTTTTTAATTCTATTATTCCAATTAGTATAATCATCGCTGATTAAATCTGTCTCAGGAGTATGATCATATTCATCCATAATATTTTGTACACGTCTAATGGAGTCCTCTTCTCCACTATCCAAAGGTAGAATCTCAAGATTTAGTCCACTATTTATATCAACACTATTTGGATTTTCTAAAAATTTGTTAAAGTCTTCTAGTTCTTTTGCTGCCTGTTCAATTTGTTCTTTAGTAAGGCCATAGTCATCACCGTAATTTGCATACTCTTCAAGACGCTCTAATCGCTCAGGATATGCTTCTTTATGTAGCATTCTAAAAGGTAAATATCTCCTAATAGAACTGGTCAGATCGTCTATTAGTTTCTCATCGCCTTCATCATAAAGATCTTGATGAGCTGTGCCTGTTTCATCTACAGTTCTAAAATTAGTATTAATAAGGTCTCTATCTCGTCTACTTTCATCTAAAACTCTTAAACCTTCAGGAGTTACAGCAAGATTACCTTGTCTAGTTGTAGTTATAAAAGTATTCCATTCATTATTAGTAGGAGTAAATGCTGATCCAAAGAAGTCTGATTCAAATATATTTTCTTCTCCTATATATCTATTTTCTTTTGCCGCTTCTGTTAAATTAGTTATCCCAGAAGCGTCTTGTTCATCCTGCCGAACACCTTCGTTTTCTAATCTTTTTTGTAACCTATCAACAGGAATATTTTCACCCTTATCTGCTAATTTAGAAAGAGCTTCTGATAGTTTAGAAA
>VTLG01007756.1_pt1 | contig 30185 bp, 14 predicted proteins | sample 4694571 | NCBI WGS metagenome assembly VTLG01 (sample SAMN12604809, study PRJNA352737) | marine metagenome | biome: ENVO:00000447; feature: ENVO:00000209|ENVO:00000569|ENVO:01000036; material: ENVO:00002151; isolation source: viral sequences binned using virsorter ...
GGTTCGCACCGAAGATGCAGGTTTTTGAGTCTGGAGCAGTACAGGACATGTGTGGTGAAGACGTTTCTTTCTGTCTTGATGCGATTAATGCTGGTTTTCAAATCTGGTGCGATCCTCGAATTCGAGTCGGACATGAGAAAATGAGGGTTATTTAATGTCTGATCGCTATACAATCTTAATCAAAGGTAAAGAAACCTATAGTGACCTTACACAATTTGAATATATGGAGCGAATGGAAGACCTCGCTATCGAATTTTATAAGACAGGATCTCCAGATCCGTCTGATATCACTACAAAAGTGACAAAAAATACATAAATTTACTTAAAATACTAAAATATGGCAAAATCATCAACAGGTTCATGGGCAGTCGGTGGGGGAATTGAGACAAAACCGAAAAAAACTCGTCAAGGAACTGGAAAACACAGCAAATATTCGGCAACCTCTCGTAACTCGGCTCGTAAAAGGTACAGAGGGCAAGGAAAATGAGTGAAATAATGTTCGATAAAGAAGAAAAGGTTCAAAGAACACCGAGTCGTATTCGAACTCGGTTTCTTTCTGTCCTTTCTTTAGCGATTTCAATGGTTACTTTTGGGTCAGGAGTCTTGGTATTTCTGTATATGAAGAGTCCCGCCTTCGAAAACCAGTTATTAGGGCAAGTTATGAAGAATATGGACTGGATTATTGAAAATGAGTTTGAAAAACAGGTACAAAAACTAAAACCAAGACCTGTACCAGACGAAAATGACCCTAATAAATGGTTTTGGGACTATATTGAGAGGAGAAATAGAGAGCAAATTGAAGAACAAACCCAATGGTATCGGGATAAATAAGTTTTTTAGTACTTTTTTACTAAATAACATTAACAAAACCAAAATTCAACTAAAACTATGGTAATTCGTGTCGATAGGGTTACAAAAATCATGAAAGAAACCTGTAATACCACTAAATTAATTACCGATTATCCAATCGGAAGTGATAAAAAGGTCATTCGTGAGGTCATGCACGATGATGACAATTTTGAAGAGAAAGATATTGATCTAAACGAATAATATTCTCTTGAATTAGGTATAAATAAAGAAGAAAACTCCTGACCAATGGCAATTGAAAGGATATCGAAGGCATTTAAGGACATTAACCTGTCTTTTCAGCGTCATCCGATAACAAAAGACGTTACAGTACTAAAAAATGAGAATGCGATCAAGAGATCTGTAAGAAATATTGTGAATACAATACCTAGAGAGAGGTTTTTTAACCCAACTTTAGGTTCAGATGTTCGTTCAAGTCTTTTTAACTTCGTTGATTATGGTACAGCATCAGTAATTCAGAAGCAAATTCAAATTGCGATTGAAAATTTTGAGCCAAGAGTTGATAACTTACAAGTAAATGTCTTTCCAAGACCAGATTCTAACGAATTTGAGGTAAATGTCCTATTTGATATTGTTGGTCAACAGTTTCCCACCCAAGAGTTCACATTTTTACTAGAGGCAACCAGATAACATGCCTTTTACACAATTTTCCAACCTTGATTTCGATCAAATAAAGACCCAAATCAAAAATTATCTTCGTGCAAACAGCACATTTACAGATTTTGACTTTGAGGGGTCGAATTTTTCTGTCTTGATCGATACTCTCGCATATAATACGTATATAACATCATTTAACGCAAATATGGTGGTTAATGAGTCATTTTTAGACTCGGCAACACTACGAGAGAACGTCGTTTCACTCGCAAGAAACATTGGTTATGTACCACGTTCCAGAACGGCAGCAACAGCGGATATAATTTTTGAGGTAGTAACTAAAACACCAACTCCTACAATGACTTTAAAGGCGGGTTTGGTGTGTACTGGTAATTTTGATGATACTTCGTACGTATTTTCGATACCCGAAGACATTACAACCACTACTACAAATTTTAAAGTTACTGAAACTGATTCACAAGGTAATAATATAGAAGTAGATCGATATAAAGCTACATTTGGTACAAATGACTCTCCAACTAAAATTTACGAAGGTACATTCATAACAAAAAAATTTACATATGATGGATCATTAGACCAAAAATTTATTTTAAATAATTCTTTCATTGATACTTCAACTATTGTCGTATTTGTGGGAGATAGAGAATATAAAAAGGTAGATAATATACTAAGAGTTGATAAAGACTCAGAAATTTTCTTATTACAGGAAGTTCAGGACGAAAAATATGAAATTTTATTTGGTGATGGGTTAATTGGAAGAAAACTTGAAAATGATGCGGATATTACCGTAAGTTACATTACAACAAATGGTACATCAGGTAACGGACCTGCATTTTTCTCATTTGCTGGAAATGTTGTAAATTCCACCGAGATAAGTGTAACTCCTGTCAGTACTCCAGCCGTCACAACAATTACCTCAGCTCAAAATGGTGGAGATATTGAGACAATTGACTCAATTAAGTATTTTGCTCCTCGTTTATACTCATCTCAGTATCGAGCAGTAACTTCAAGAGACTATGAGGCAATTGTTCCTTTGATTTATCCAAATACTGAGTCAATATCAGTAATTGGTGGTGAAGATTTAGACCCACCACAGTTTGGAACTGTTTTTATATCAATAAAACCTAAAAATGGCGAATTTATATCCGATTTTGATAAAGTTCAAATACTTAATAATCTCAAAAACTATTCCTTAACTGGAATTAACCAAAAATTAGTTGATTTACAGATATTATATGTTGAAATTGATTCATTTGTATATTATAACTCAGCTCAAGTTACGAATGTTGATGATTTAAAAACTCGCATTACAAGTGCCTTAACAACTTACTCACAATCAAGAGATGTTAATAAGTTTGGTGGTAGATTCAAGTATAGTAAAGTTTTAAATGTGATTGATACTGTTGACAAAGCAATTACATCAAATATCACACGAGTCACAATTCGAAGAAATTTACAAATTCTTCCAAATCAGTTTGCTCAATATGAATTATGTTTTGGTAATGAATTTAATGTAAAACCAGGTGGATTTAATATTAAAAGTACAAAATTTACAATTGCTGGAGAAACAGGTGAGTGCTTCTTGACAGACACACCAAACGCAGACCTAAAAACAGGAATTATTTCAATTGCCAAAACAGATCCAAGAAGTAATACGGATAGTGTGGTAGCTCAGTCAGCAGGAACAGTTGATTATGTAAAAGGAGACATAAATTTAACAACAGTCAATATTACTTCGACAGCAAAACCAAATAATGTAATTGAAGTTCAGGCATTTCCAGAATCAAATGATGTTATTGGTTTAAAAGACATATATCTTGATTTTAGTATCAGTGATAGCACAATAAATATGGTAAAAGACACTATTACTTCTGGTGAGAAGATTTCTGGTGTAGGATTCAAAGTAACATCTAGTTATAACAATGGAGAAAAATTCAGAGGGTAAAATATGATCACAACCACTGGAGGATTAGATACTAGAGTTAATATACAACAAATAATTGAAAATCAATTACCAGAGTTTCTATTATCTGAGAGTCCTAATTCTGTAGAGTTTTTTAAAGCATATTATCTCTCTCAAGAACATCAGGGTGGTACAATTGATATTATTGATAATTTAGATCAATATTTAAAATTAGATAATTTAACACCTGAAGTAGTTGGTTCTGGAACAACTCTTTCGATTGGAATTGGAACAGATGATAAGACAATATTTGTTGATTCTACAAAGGGGTTTCCTAAACAATATGGTCTTTTTAAAATTAATGATGAAATAATAACTTACTCTGGTATTGGTTCAACTTCATTCACTGGATGTATACGTGGTTTTTGTGGAATAACAACTTATAATTCTCCTGATAATCCAGGTCAATTAATATTTTCAACTTCATCTGCGAATGTTGGACTCGCAAATACAACTGTTACTAATTTAAGTTCTTTATTTTTAAAGGAATTCTATAAAAAACAAAAATTTTCCTTAACACCTGAATTAGAAAATTCTACTTTTGTACCTTCACTTAATGCTGGTAATTTCATAAAAGAAGCAAGTACTCTTTATCAATCAAAAGGAACCGAAGAGTCTTTTAGAATACTATTTAATGTTCTATATGGAGTAAATCCAAAAATTGTTGATTTAGAATCTCTTTTATTAAAACCATCAGCTGCTGAATTTATTCGACGTGAAGTTCTGGTATGTCAAATAATAAGTGGTGATCCTCTTAAATTAAAAGGTCAATCTGTTACAAAATCTACAGATTCGGCAACTAGAGGTGCCGTTTCTGACGTTGAACCACTGACAACTAAAGAAGGAAATTTACCTTTACCAATATATTATAAAGTAAGTTTATTTGTTGGTTTCAATGATGTTGATTTGATAACTGGAACATTCACAATACCAGGTAGAACAAGGATAATTGGAAATACTGGTATTGGTGCAAGTGTTGTAACTGTAGATTCAACTGTTGGATTTAATACATCTGGAACCTTTATATCTGGTATCAATACTGTTACATATACAGATAAGACTATAAATCAATTTTTAAATTGTTCTGGAATTACATCTGCAATATCAACATCAGCTGATATTAGAGCTGATGAAGTAATTTTTGGATATGAGAACGGAGATCTTAATAAAAAAGTTGAATTAAGAGTTACTGGAGTAATATCAGACTTTAAACCAGTGACTGATATAATATTAACTACTGAAGGAGAAGAAGTTGGTATTCGAAATTTAGGAGAACAGGTATTAAATCCTGAGACAGATAAGTCTAAAAAACAGATTAATAGTAATTCATGGATTTACAATACTGCTTCTCGTTTTCAGATAAACACATCATATAGTCCGTCTAATAAAACAACTCCAGAATTACTAACTGATGTAGATAAATCGCAACTAAAAAAAGGCGATAAGGTTGAAATATTGATTAGAAATGAACAAATACCAGAAGCAACAGCTGTTGTAGATGGTATAACTGGTACTAATCAAATTAACTTAGGATCTCTCACACCAAATACTTTTGTTCCAGCTTTGAATCAATTGTATGATATTCGAAGACAGTTAAAAACGGCATCTAGTAGTAATATTCCTTTAGAATTTGGAAATGATACTTTAACATCAGATGTAACAAATGTATATGTAGAATCAACTAAAAATGTATATGCAGCATCAAATTCATTACCATCTTATGAAATAGAAGTTGGAGTTGCTAAAACAAATGCATCAGACGTACAAAATTTTAACAATATTTCAAATAAATTCTCTGAAATTTCTTTTGGTTTAGATGTACCTTTTATCACAGGTGATGAAGTAATATATGAATCAACTAATGATCCGATTCCAGGATTAGAATCAGGAGCAAGATATTTTGTAAGGGTTAGACCACCAGTAGGTAAAGTTAGTAATAAAATTAATCTTTATGTATCTGCTTCCTTTATTGCTAAAGATTTAGAAGAGGGAACCAGCACATTTGTTGAATTTGGTGATCTTCCAACGGGAACTAAGGCTGGCACACATAAATTTATACTATCAAGACATAGTTCTGAAGTAATAGGATCTCAAAAATTATTAAAACAATTTCCAACTGAACCTAACATTGAAAATGGTAATTCAGTTAAAACATTACCAGGAAAAACTGGAATGTTAATAAATGGAGTTGAAATAAGTAACTATAAATCTCCTGATAAAATTTATTCAGGTCCTTTAACAAAAGTTTCTGTTTTTAAAAAAGGTAAGAATTATGATGTAATTAATCCACCAACTGTAACAATATCTGATTCTCCAACTGGATCAGGAACAACAGCTCTTGTACAACCAGTTATAATTGGACAAATAGAAGATGTACAAGTAGATCAACAAAATTATGACATAGACAGTGTTGGTTCAATAACTGTTAAGGGAGGTAATGGAACTGGAGCTGTTTTACAACCAATTGTTACTCAAAGATTTAGAGAAATAAGTTTTGATGGAAGACAAAAAGTAAACGCTGTTGTAGGTGGAGTTGACATTGATAATGAAACTATAACTTTTAATACAACTCATAATCTAAATGATGGGCAAGCTTTGGTTTATGATAGTAATGGTAATCCTCCAATTGGAATTAATACTGGTGGATCAAATCTTGCTAAAGTGGGAATTGATACTAGTCTTCATGATGGAGCAGTATATTTTCCAAAAATTATAGGTATAGGTAATTCTATAAAATTATTTCCATCTAAAGCAGATTTTGTTGCTGGTATTAACACTGTAGGATTTACAACAATTAATACAGGTGGTGTTCATAAATTTAGATTAAAAGATGGTAAAAATCATTTACGTTCTGTTAAAGTTTTAGATTCTGGTCAAGGATACGCAAATCGAAAATTATCTGTAAAACCAGTTGGAGTATCAACTATCAGAGATAGTATTTCTTTTGAGAGTCATGGTTTTAAAAATAATGAATTAATTCAATATTCAGTTGAATCTGGAGGAACAGCGATATCAGGTTTATCAACAGCAAATCAATATCGAATTATAAAACTTAGTGATAATGAATTTAGAATTGCTAATGCTGGTGTTGGTGGCACCATAACATCTAATTATGAAAGAAATAATTATATACATTTTAATAGTAAGGGTGATGGTCATCAAATTTTTGAATATCCACCAATTGAATTAGTAATTGATGCAAAGTATTCTAAAGTAGCAATAGCATTAACAGAATCTTTAGTATTAACACCGATTGTAAGGGGAAGTATTGATCAAGCTTATTTGTATCATACAGGAACAGGATACGGATCAACAGTGTTAAATTTTGAGAAAAAACCAGTTATTACTATTAAAATTGGTGAGTTGGGAATATTTAAACCTATAATCAAAGAAGGTAAAGTAATTGCTGTTGATATTGAAAACCAAGGTCAAGATTATAGTGCTCCTCCAGATCTTCTTGTTGAGGGAGATGGTTTTGGAGCATCTTTGAGAGCGATAGTAGAAAATGGTAAAGTTACTGATGTTAAAATTTTAAATTCAGGAACTGGATATACCACAGAAGAAACTTCAATTCTAGTAACTCCACCTGGTTCTGAAGCACTATTAGAATCTAATGTTAGAGAATTAAATGTAAATTTAGCTCGAAAAAATGTTAAAGAAAATGATGATCCAGATAAATCAGATATTGTATCTGAGTCTGGAGTAGACAGTTTAGGATATTCATTTGTTGGATATTCAGCTGAAGTTGGTAAAGAACAATTTGGAGATGATGGTAGCACACACTCACCTATTATTGGATGGGCATATGATGGAAATCCAATTTACGGTCCTTATGGTCATTCTGATCCGATGGATATTAACTCTAATATTATTTTACTGACACCAGGATACGTTAGAGATATTGGAAATGTGAACGATAGACCAATTGGTTTTCCTGATGGTTTCTTTATTGAAGATTATAATTTTGATGGAAGTGGTGATTTAGATGATAAAAATGGTAGATATTGTAGAACTCCAGATTATCCAAATGGAGTATATGCTTATTTTGTCGGAATATCTACAAACTCAAAAACTAGTACACTCGAACCAAAATTTCCTTATTTCATAGGTGATAGTTATCGTTCAGATCCACCAGAAGAAAATTTTTCAATTAATCAAGCTACTTACGATTTTAATAAAAAAACAATCGCAAGAAATACATTTCCATATAAAGTTGCTGATCCTTTTGCCAATAATGACTTTATAGTAGAATCTAATGAATTAGTAGATCAAATTTCTTTTGTAGACTCTATTTCAAAAGGAGTGGTTGATGATTTTGATATTATTGAATCTGGTTCTGGATATAAAGTTGGAGAAAATGCATCTTTTGATAATACAGGAACAAATGGTGGTGGATTAACAGCATCCATAAAATCTTTAACTGGAAAAGATGTTTTAAATATAAACACTAATGTTGAAAATTGGCAGAATGTAGTTTTTATATGGGAAAGTCCAAATAAAGTTTCAGGTTACATATCAACCTCACATTCATTAAAAGAGAGAGATAATATTATTGTTTCTGGACTATCAACAACTATTTCAGGTTTAACAAGACATCATCAGATTGGTATTACAACATCAGTTGCTAATCTTTATAAAGATCTTGGTAGTAGTACGGATCCATTTGGGACTCCATTAACTGTGGGTCTGGTTACAGACATTTATGTTTCAACAATACCTAGTTTTGTATCTGTAGGAAGTAGTATAGGTATTGGAACTGAGAAATTAAAGATATTAAACATATTTGATGATCGAAATATTTTAAGAGTTACAAGGGGAGTAAGTGGAGTTGCACATTCTTTATCAACTGAAGTCAATTATCTTTCAAATTATATTTCAATACCAGTTAAAACATCTTATTTTACATCAAGAGCAAATGATGTAGTATATTTTAACCCAAATGAATCCATTGGAGTGGGAACAATCGCTGGTGCTGCAACAACAGTTAATGTTAGTCGAGGAACATTAACTGTTCCAGTATCAATTGATGCTCAGAGTATATTCCTTCCAAATCATCCGTTTACACAAAATCAAAGAGTTTCGCTCAACATTCCAAATGGTAAAAATCAACTTTCTATATCAACTATTTCTGGATTATCTCCATCACCTTTAGGTGTAGTTGGTGGAAGTGTTGATGTTTTTATTATTAATAAATCAAAAGATTATATTGGAATAACACCTCAAGTTGGAATATGTACAAACGGTGTTTTCTTCCATAATAATGCATCAAATTCAGATACTTATTTCTTTAAATCTGACTATACTCAAGTAACTGGTAAAATTGAAAAAGTTGTTTCTACAGTATCAATATCAACCTCAATATCAACTTCTCATGGAATGTTGAACAGTGATGTAATATCTTTAAAAATAAATCCAAGTGAAACCATTGGTATTGGAGCTTCAACTGCTGTTAGAGTTAAATTTAATTCAACCGAACAAAAATTATTGGTTGATCCTGTTGTATTTGGTGCTTCAAGTGTAAACACAACCACAAATACTATTAATATAAGTTCTCATAATTTAATAACTGGTCAAAAAATATTCTATGATGGTGGAAATAATCAAATAGCGGGATTATCGACAGGAGTATATTACACTTATCGTGTTGATGATAATAATTTTAGACTAGGTGATACAAGAAAAGATGTATTGGATGAATATCCAATCATAGTTAATTTAACAAGCACTGGAGGATCAAATCAAGAATTTTCTTTAATCAATCCACCAATATCTGTTGTCAGAGATAATAATTTAAAATTTGATTTAAGTGATAGTTCTCTTACAGGATATAACTTTAAACTTTTTTATGACAGTAAATTTAACAATGAATTTGTTTCTACTGGAACAACTACAACTAATTTAATTGTTCAAACAGGAACTATTGGATCTGCTGGTGCTTCATTTACATTAAATCATCATACTGAAACTCCAAATTTAATATATTATACACTAGAAAAATCTGGATTCATTAGCACTTCTGATGTAGATGTTGTTAATTTTTCTCAAATTAACTACGAAACAAGTCCATATAATGGTCAATATAATATATCTGGTGTCGGAGTAACTACTTTTGATATTTCATTAAAATCAGTTCCAGATACTTTAAGTTATACAAACTCAAACACTAATACACTTAAATATTCAACCACATCTAAAACAGCCACAGGTGGAATTGATAAAATGTCAATATCTTTTGGTGGAATTGAATATAAAAAATTACCAAAATTTACTGGAATTACATCTACAAACGGAATTGATGGTAATATCTCACCAAAATCAAAAACAGCAAACAGAATTAACAGTGTCAATATTATTAACCAAGGATTTGAATATGCCTCTGATCCAACACTAAGACCTGAAGCTCTTATATCTCCAATTGTAACTATTAGAGATTCAGGAACTCTCACTGGTGTTTCTGTTATTACTGGTGGAAAAAATTACATTATACCTCCAAAATTAATAGTTGTAGATCCAACTACAAATGAAAGAGTTGATAATGGAATGTTAGATGCAGTATTGTCATCAGGCGGTGTTGTTGGTGTTGATGTTGTAGACCCACCAAAAGGTCTTTCTTCTTTAGAACAAAGAATTGTATCTATTGATAATACAAATGGTATTACAATTGATACTGTAGAGTATGATGCTGGAAATAATAGAGTTACTTGTACTTTAGCAACTCCAACATTAGGTTTTAATGAACCACCATTTGCGGTAGGAGACAAAATATTTGTTGAGAATGTTGAAAAAATAGGAACTGCTGGAGATGGATTTAATTCAGTTGATCATGGATTTAAATTCTTTACTGTGTTATCAAATACTGAGGGATCATCATTAGATCTTACTCCAGTAAAAGTTGCCTTTAGTTTAGATACATTTACAAATAATCCTGGTGCACCAGTTCTTAATCAAAGTGGATATGCCATAATGGTTAAAGAATCAGATGTACCATCCTTTACATCCACTCAAGACTTGGGTCTTTTTAGAGTTGGAGAAAAAGTCTCAGTTCTGAATAATAATTCTTTTATTCCAACCGACTTAAAAATAACAAGTAGTGTAGCTAATTCAATAAAAGTATTTGGTAAATTTAGATTAAAATTAGGTGATAGAATTAAAGGTGATACAACAGGAACAAGAGCTACAATTAATACTCTAGTAGAAAATTTAGCAACTTTTGATATTGATTTTGCTTTAAGAAGAGATAGTGGATGGAATGATGAAACTGGTAAGTTAAGTTTAGATAGTCAAGTTTTAGCTGATAATGACTATTATCAAAATTTATCATATGCTGTTCAAAGTCCACTTGAATATGAATCATTAATTAACTCTGTAAATAGTTTACTTCATCCAAGTGGACTTAAAAATTTTGCTAATGTTGGTATAGGATCAACAGCGAAAGTTGGTATTTCAACTGATAATAATGTTACTGTAATAAATCAAGACTTAATTACTAATACTAGAGTTGATGAAATTAATATATTTGATAATGCTAAAGATGTTGATGTATCACTAAACAGATCGAGATTTTTAGAATTAAAAACTAAAAAATTAACTAGTTATATTGAGTGTATTACAAATAGAGTATTAAAAATTGATGATATTAGTTCCGAATTTGCGAGTTCATCGGTTCTTGGAGAAAGAAGTGCTGATATTATTGTAGATTCTGAATATGCTAATCTTTTAGTTCAAACTATAGATAGTTTAACAGGTGACATCCAAGCTACTGAATTAACTATTTTTAGAGATTCGACAGATATATTTACGTTAGAAAAAGCTAATTTATCAAATACAAGTAATTCCCTTATTGATATAGACAGTAGAATTGAAAATAATTTATCTCTTGTATCAATAAATCCTAAAGTCGTTAACTCTAATTATGCAATTAAAATTTATAATACTACATTTAATAGTTCCCTAATAGGAATATCTACACAATCTATTGGTTTTATTGATTTGGTTGGTGTAACAACCACCGTGGGTATTGGATCTTCTACTAATATTATCTCAGTCAACAAAGATGAATTAGATGCATATAAGGCAAATTTTGAAATAACAGAAATATCCACAGATGAAAAAAGTATTGTTGATTTATATCTAACACACGATGATACTGATACCTATAAAGCAGAAGTATTTACAGACACTGGATCTCTAGCATCATTCTCATCTAACTTTATAGGAACTTTTCATTCAAATATCACTAATGGTGTTTTACAATTAAATTATGAAAACACAAGTAGTAGTCAAGTTTCTGTAAAAACTAAAATTGTAGGATTTGGAACAACTGCTTCTGGAATTTCAACTCATCGTTTTAAAGATCCAGGTCAAGCAGATGGTACAGAAAGATCAATGAGAATGGAATCTTCATTCCTTAATATTGGAGTTTCAACTGGAGGAACTGCTTTTGATAACACTACACCTGGTGTTTATGCTGGAGATTCTCCATCTGGAATTAGTTCAACAAATGTATCAACAATAAAAAGTAATATAAGAGTTTCTATTGGAGAAACAAGTGCTATTCATCAATTATTAACTATTAGAGATGGAAGTGATGTGTACACAACTCAATATCCATTTGTTTCTATCGGAACAACCACTGGTATTGGTACATTTAAATCTAACGTTACAGATGCGATAAGAATACAATTTATTCCAGACTCTCAATGGAATGGACAAGAAATTAACATACAAAGATATGATGAAATAATCTATACTGATAGTGATGACGTAAATGTAGCTCCAGATCTAACTTATGGTTCAATTACCGAATCATTATCTATTTTTGAATACATATCAGCTGGTAGCGACTTAGATAAAACTGTATTTGATCTAAAACATGATGATGTTCCTATTTTTGAAAAGACATTTAATCCCTCTGGAACTGGTATCAATACAACAACTGGTTTATTTACAATTACAGATCACTTCTTTGAAACTGGTGAAAAACTAATTTATACTCCAACTTCAACATTTACAGGAATTGCTGGAACTGCGATGCAGATGTCAAATGGTTCTCCATTACCAACAGAAGTTTTTGCTGTTAGGGAAACTAAAGATACCTTTAAACTAGCAACATCAAGAGCAAATGCATTAGCAACCATACCAACAACAATTACTTTTACTGGACAAAGTGGTGGAAATCTTCATAAATTGGAGATGTTCAAAAAACTTTCAAAGAGTGTAATACTTGTTGATGGATTAATACAATCACCATTATCCTATACACCATCAACAACAACTTTGCAAAGTAATGGTGGAACTGTAGGAACTGGAAAAACTATTTTTAATGTTGTTGGAGTATCCTCCATCGTACCGACTTCAATTTTAAAAATAAATGATGAATATTTAAGAGTTAATTTAGTTGGTATTGGTACAAGTAATTCTGGTCCTATAAGTGGAATTGGAACTTATAATTTAGTATCTGCTCAACGTGGATATGTGGGAACAACAACTGCTTCACACAGTGATGGGGATACTGTTAGACTTTATTCTGGGTCATTCAATATAATAGGTAGTAAAATTCATTTTACAGATCCACCAAAGGGTGCTGCTACAACTAACAAAAACGCATCTAATCTTAGTTTTCCACAATCAACTTTTGACGGAAGAGTTTATTTAAGACAAGATTACACAAATAATAGAATTTTTGATGACATTTCTCAAAATTTCAATGGTATATCCTCATCATTTACAATGAAAGTTGGTGGTGCGAATACAACTGGTATTACAACTGGAAGTACTCTTATTCTTTTAAACGGAATATTCCAACAACCATCAACTTCAAATAATTCAGATCAAGATTATAGTTTCTTCCAAACTGGTGCTGGACATACTGGAATTACAAGTGCCATATTTACTGGTATAACAACTGTTAAATCTGATGGATCTCTTGGAACCATAGTTCAAAATACTTCAGATGTAAATTCAAATCAACTTCCTAGAGGTGGAATAGTTGTATCAGTGGCATCTACAGGTGGAATGGGTGTTGCTCCACTTCAAGGAGCGATTATAAGACCTTTAATCGGAGCTGGTAAGTCAATTAGTGAATTCATTGGAATTCCAACTACTGGAGCATCATTAGCAATTAGTACAGCCTCATATGATAATGTATCTGGAGAAATGCAGATTACGACAGAAACTGATCATAATTTTAGATATCCAAATGAATTTGTAAGATTGCGTGATTTAGAATTTACCTGTAGTGGATATTCTGGAGCTGGTACTACTACAATATTCCCAGATACTATTAATGATAAACCATTTTCTATAATTTCAATAGAATCTAGACATCAATTTACTGCGAATGTTGGGGTAAGCACTATTCCACATACATTCTTAGGGTCTTTTGGACCTCTTGGAAGAACTGGTATTGCTTCAGCTTATTATGCTGATTTAAATGTAGGATCTGGATATTTTGCCTCTGGAATTGGTGTAACAGTTTCAGTAGAAGATTTAGAGTTTGAACATAGATTTGTAAGTTCTGGTATTAATTCAATCACAGATAATACTGGAGGAACACATACAGCAACTAACGCTGGATATGCCTCTACATCAGGAGTTTTAACATTAACAATTCCTAATCATGGATTAACAGTAAGTAATACTCTTGGAATTACCACAGGAGGATTGGTCTTTACTTGTTCTAGAGATAATTTCACAACCGTTCATCCGTATCCAAGACCAACTGATCCAGCTGCGGGTGTTGCTTTAACTATTACATCTGTATCCACAAATCAACTTACAGTGAACGTTGGTCCTGGCGGTGGATCAGGAACGGGAGCAAATGTGACAGCATCTGTTGGTGCTGGTGGAACTTTAACTTTTGATGTTACAAGTGGTGGAAGTGGTTATGTAAATCCAGTGATAACAGTATCACCACCTTCATATGAAAATTTACCAGTTGTTGGAGTTTCTAGATTGGGAGTTGGTGCCACCACAGAACTTGGAAATGGAACTTTAGTTAGTGTTGAAGTTGGAGCAGGAACTTCAGTTGGAATTGGAACAACTTTAGTTTCAGTAAAATCATTTAAAATTGTAAATCCAGGTTTTGGATATAAAGTTGGAGATGTATTTAAACCAGTAGGATTAGTTACATCATCTCAACTTTCACAATTAGTAAGTGATTTAGAATTTACTGTTACTGAGACGTTCACAGACAAATTCTCATCATGGGATTTTGGTGAATTTGATTATATTGATTCAATATATTCTTTACAAGATGGTCAAAGAGTAAGATTTCCATTAAAATATGAAGGAAATATAGTAAGTTTTGAAAAAGATGATGACGATCCACAATCATCATTAATAGATTTAGAACCATTACTTTTAATATTTGTTAATGGAGTTCTTCAAAATCCTGGTGAATCTTACGTATTTGAAGGTGGTACTTCTATTATATTTGCTGTAGCTCCGACAGTGAACGATAATATTGATATATTCTTTTATAGAGGAACTATTGGTGTTGATAGTAAAAGTGTAACTGTTAAACAATCTGTAAAGAGGGGTGATGTAATAACTCTCATTAAGGGTAAATTTGCCAATACAAAACCATCACAAGATCCAAGAACAATCACTGCTTTACCTCAATCAGATACAGTTAAGACAAATTTATATTATGGTCAGGGAATCGAACCAAATGTAGGTGGTAAATTTAGACCTTTAAGATGGGCAAAACAAAAAGTCAACAAAGTAATTGATGGTGAAATTGTTTATAAAAATAGAAATCTTTATGAACCTTTAATTTATCCAACATCTAGAATTATCGCAGATGTAGCACCTGGCGATACTGATATATCTGTTGATAATGCTCAATTCTTTAATGAAGATGGAATAATAAGTTCTAATAAAGCTGACGGTCTGATTATTCCATCTGGTAGTGTAGTGGCAGCTGCGATTACTGCTATTGTTTCTGCTGCTGGAACTATAAGTTCATTGTCAATAGTAAATGGAGGTCAAGGATATGTTGGATCTTCAACTTCTTTGGTTATTGGTATTCCAACTACTGGAATTGGAGTTGGAGTTGGAACAACAGCAACAGCAACAGCAACAATAACTAATGGTGGTATTACTACAACAACAATTGTAAATCCAGGTTTTGGTTATACTTCAGATATTCCACCACAGGTTATCGCACCCACACCACTCTTACAAACCGAATTAATTCAAAATATTACATCTGTTGAGGGATTCTCAGGTATTGTTACAGGAATTAGTACGACAAGACCAACATCTACTAAATTAGCATTAGAATTTTATCTAAGTAAAGATAGTGGAACTTATGCTAATCTAGGAGTTGGAGATCCTATTTACATCTATGATACGACTGTTGGATCAGGTGTAACATCTCTATGGAATAATAACAACAGTAATGTTGTTGGTATTGGTACAACTTTCTTAGATTGTGTATATCGTATCAAAGAAATTAGTTCTGTTGGAACTAGAGGTCTTGTTACCTGCTTTGTGCATACAGGTCTTACTACATCAACAATTGGAAATTATAATGCTGCTGGTATAGCGACTGTAAGTCCTATTGGAATTAATAGTCAAAGTCCAACACCACTTGGTAAATTCAGTTGGGGTCGATTAACTGGAGTCACAAGAAGCACATTACCAATAGCTATTGGTGTTACTGGATCAACAATTGGGTTGTCCACAGCACTTGGAATAACCACCTTCCCAACCATTCAAAGAAGGGGTGATGGATTAAATGATAGTGGTGCTTTAAATATATAAGAATTAATGGTATAAATATAGAAAAAAGCTGATAATATGGCTGCAATTGTAACAGATCAATTTAGAATTCTAAATGCTAACAACTTTATAGAGACTGTGGAGAATTCTGCGAATTCTTATTATATCTTTTTAGGTTTAACAGATCCAGGAAGTGGTAAGTATGGAAGAGAGATAAATGAGAACGAATGGAACACTAACACTCCAGTTCCAGAAGATAGTATCAATGATTTAAATCATTCAGCTGATACTATGATTTTTGGTAAGAGAGTTACAAGTGATAATATTCGAAGATTAGTTAAAAGAAGGGATTGGGCTGCTGGAACCAGATATAACATGTATCGTCATGATTATAATTCACAAAATCCAGCACCAGTATCAGATGCTCAAAGATTATATGATGCTGATTATTTTGTAATGAATAAAGATTTTAATGTATATGTTTGTATTGATAATGGTTCTTCAGGAATTAATACCAATGGAAATGCTTCTCAAGATGAACCAACATTTACTGGACTAGAACCATCTAGAGCTGGTGAAAGTGGAGATGGATATATTTGGAAATATCTTTTTAGTGTTTCTCCAAGTGATATTATAAAATTTGATTCAACAGACTTTATTTCAGTTCCAAGTAATTGGTCTACATCAACAAGTTCTCAAATTAAAGCAGTTAGAGAGAATGGTGATTCTACAATTAATGGAAACCAAATTAAAAAAGTATATATTGACAATCAAGGAAATGGATACAAAGATGGTTTGGGTAAAGAAGTAAGTATTTTGGGTGACGGATCGGGTGGTAGAGTTGTTTTGGATATAGTACAAAGTAAAATTACAGATGCTGTAGTTTCCTCTGGTGGTAAAGGATATAGTTTTGGAATAGTTGATTTAGGAACATTAAATACGGGTGTAAATACAGCACAAGGTGGTGAATTTGCAAAATTAATTCCAATCATACCTCCAGGAAAAGGTCATGGATCAGATGTGTACAAAGAACTAGGAACTGACAAAGTTTTACTTTATGCACGATTTGATGATAAGGATAAAGATTTTCCTATTGATACTAAATTTGCTCAAGTTGGTATTGTTAAAAATCCAACTTCCATAGGGTCAACAAATATATACACAGGAAGTTCATTTTCATCTCTAGGAGCCATTAAATTTGAAGATAATACAACACTTGCTCCGATTGTAGGTGAAGTTATTAATCAATTACTTCCTAATGGAAACAAAGCGTATGGAATTGTATCATCGTATGATGATGATACAAAAGTTTTGAAATATTATCAAGATCGTTCTTTGTTTTTCAATCAGTCATCAAACGATCAAACAGATCGTATTGGTGTTTCAACTGCTGCACTGTTTTACAGTTTTGATAATGATACAACAAGTGGTGCTGTTCCAGCAAACATAGAGTCTGTAAGTGGTTTTACTGGTAAAATCCAAACTACATTTAGTGGAATTACCACAAATCCAACTGGAACAAAATTAATTAGTCTAGGAACTGAGTTTACTGATGGTCTTTCTGAACCAGAGATAAATAAAGGGTCTGGTGAAATAATCTACTTAGATAATAGGTCGCTGATAACTAGAAATGCTCGACAAAAAGAAGACGTTAAAATCATCTTGGAATTTTAAAAAATGCCACAGAAAACCAATTTAAATATAAGTCCTTATTATGATGATTTCAATAAGGACAAACAATTTTACAAAGTCCTATTTAGACCAGGATATCCAGTTCAAGCGAGAGAGTTAACTACTCTACAATCTACTTTACAAAATCAAGTAGAGTCTTTTGGTAGTCATATGTTTAAAGAGGGATCGATGGTGATTCCTGGAAATATAGCTTTTGATAATCAATATTATTCAATTAAATTACTATCAGATCATTTAGGACTTCCAGTAACATTATATCTTGAAAATTTAAAAGGAAAAAGATTAAGAGGACAAAATTCTGGAGTAGTTGTATATGTTGAAGATTGTAGATTACCTTCAGACTCAAATGATATTACAGACGTAACTCTTTTTATTAAATATGTAACATCTGGAACTAATAATGAGGCTGGTTCTCTTGAAGATGGAGAAAATCTTTTAACAGAAGAATCATTTGTATACGGAAATACTCCAGTAAATGCTGGAGATAGTGTTGCAACACTGATTCCATTAGATTCCTCATATGTCGGAAGTGCTGTTGGTATATCAAGTGGAGTTTACTTTATTCGTGGTTCTTTTGTAGATGTAGCAAGTGATAAAATTATCTTAGATCCTTATTCCAATACACCATCATATAGAGTTGGATTAACAATACAGGAAGAAATAATTGGAGCAAAAGATGATGAATCTCTATATGATAATGCGAGAGGATTTTCAAACTTTGCAGCACCAGGTGCTGATAGATTAAGAATATCTACAATTTTAAGTAAGAAAAATTTAGATGATTATAATGATAAGAGTTTTGTTGAAATTCTTAAATTAGATTTAGGTGAAGTTAAAAAAATTAAGACACCAACAGAATATAATATAGTTAAGGATTATTTTGCAAAAAGAACTTTTGAAGAATCTGGTAATTATTCAATTAATAATTTTAAAGTAGAAGCATCTAATTCACTAAATGACGGTGTTTCTCAAGAGGGTGTGTTCTTATCATCACAAGTAACAGATGATGGTAATACACCAAATGATGATTTAATGTGTGTTAAAATATCTGCGGGAAAAGCTTATGTAAAAGGATATGATATCAGTAAATCAGGAACAACAGTTCTTGATATAGAAAAACCTAGAGATAAACAAACAAATGAGGGAGCTTTAATTCCCTTTGAAATGGGAACTCGTTTAAAAATTAATAATGTTTATGGAGCACCAAAAATTTCAATTAAGGAAGAATCCATAATTAAATTACAAAGACATAGAAGAGTTGGTGGAATTACAAATGCTGGTTCTGGAGAACTAATAGGTGAGGCAAGAGCATATGCATTTAACTTAGCAGACCAACCATACTCGAATAACGCATCTACATGGGATTTATACTTGTATGATCTTCAAACATATACTAAATTAACATTAAATAAATCTATAAATTCAAATTTATTACCAAACACTTCATATGTAAAGGGATTGAATAGTGGTGCTACTGGATATGTAACAGGATTTGCCACTGGATCTGTAGTTACTCTTACTCAAACTTCAGGTGCATTTTTAAAAGGTGAGCAAATAAGTATTAATGGAAGTACACAACATTCTAGAGCAATTCAAAGTTTTGAAACTTTTGGTGTTAAAGATATTAAATCAGTATATCAAGACAGTTCAAGTTTTTCTGGATTTTCAGCAGATTTTATTGGTGATGTAGTATTACAAACAGAAACATTACCAGGATTTAATGTAACAGACGTATTTCAATTTTCAGCACCAGATGGACCAACATCTCAAACCACTGTTACATGTCCAGGTAAAAAATTTACAGGAATTGCCACAGGTAGTATTATTGGATATACACAAACTGGTAGTTCTTTTGCTGATGAAAGTCTTAATAGAGTTGTAAGTGTAGATTCTACTGGTAATAGTATACAAATTACTGGTATTAGCACTGTTGTAGGTGTATGTACTGGTGGATTACCCACTAGTGCGGTGAATACAACTTTATCATTAAAAGTTCCAACTGTTAATGATTCCGAAAAATCTGGATTATTTGCACCATTACCAGATGTAAATATATCTGATGTTAATTTATCTGGTTCAAATTTACTAGTATCAAAACAACTTACAGGTGAATCAACTGATGGTAATGGCGATATGACTTTCTCATTAGCTGATTCAGGCATAAGCACAGGATTTTATGAAACATATGATCCAGCAAGATATTCTGTTCATAGAAGTAATGGAGCTATTGAAACTTTATCATCAGATCAATTTTCAATTACAAACAATGTTGTAACATTAAAAGGATTAACAACTAATCAATCTAATATTGTTGTTTCATCAACTATTAAAAAAATAGGAATTAAGAGTAAACAAAAAGAATTTATTAGAAGTAATAAAGTGACTGTTGATAAGGTTGTTGGGTCAGCAGCAACAACAATATCTGGATTATCTACAAGTAATTTTTATGGTCTAAGAATTGAAGATGAGGAAATATCTTTAAATGTTCCAGACGTAGTAGAAATTGTAGCAGTGTATGAATCTTTAGATTCATCTGCTCCAGTTTTAGATAAATTAACTTTTGTTTCTGGATTAAGTCTTAATACTTCATCAATTTTAGGTGAAAGAGTAAGAGGAGCAGAAAGTGGAGCAGTTGCACAGTTAGCAACACAATCTTCAGCAACTGAAATTGAAATTGTATACTTGACACAAAATAAATTTCAAATTGGAGAGTCGATTACTTTTGAAGAATCAAATATCGTAACGAATCTTCAAGATATAACTGAAGGAAGTTTCTTAAATATATCAAATAAGTATGAATTAGATAAAGGACAAAAACTTCAATATTATGATTACTCTAAAATTGTTAGAAAAACTGGATTACCAGCACCAGCAAGACAATTATTAATTATACACAATTCTTATCAAGTTCCAGCTAATGATGATGGTGACGTTTATACTGTAGACTCTTACCCACAAGAAAGATTTACAAAAGATGTACCAATTTTACCAAATGGTAAGAGAGCATCTGATGTTCTCGATTTTAGACCAAGAGTAGCTTCTTTTAATGCGTCAACAGCAACCGCATCTCCTTTTGGATATGCAAGTAGAAATTTCAATCAAGGATTTAATCCACCATTAGTTGTTTCTCCAAATGAAAGTTCATTCATAGGTTATAGTTTCTATCTTCCTAGAATTGATAAATTAGTTCTTACAAGTAAAGGTGATTTTTCTTTAATTAAAGGAATATCTTCAACTGAACCTAAAGAACCATCTGGTTCAGAGGATTCAATGAATATAGGCACTATAAAACTACCAGCTTATCTCTATGATCCAAAAGATGCTGTGATAACAACAGTGGATAATAGAAGATATACGATGAGAGATATTGGTAAAATTGAAGATCGTGTAGAGAATTTAGAAACTTTAACATCTTTAAGTATCTTGGAGTTGAGTACAAAAACTTTACAAGTTCAAGATTCTAATGGTTTTGATAGATTTAAAACTGGATTTTTTGTAGATGATTTTGCCGATAATACATTTTTAGATATTTCAGATCCAGATTGTAAAGTTGATGTAGATAGAAATTTACAAGAATTAAATACACCAATCAATTTATATACACTTAAACCTGAATTAGGACTTGAACCATCAATTAATACTGATACCGCAGATTTTTCTTCAAATTTAGCACTATTAGATTCAAATCTCAAAAAAACTGGTGATTTAATTACTCTTGATTATGAAGAAGTTGAACTATTAAATCAACCTTTAGCATCTAGAATAGAAAATGTTAACCCATTTAACATAGTTGTATTTTCAGGTAGAATTACATTAAATCCACAATCTGATAACTGGGTAAGAAATATTGTTGTTCAAGGAGAAGAAAGAACAGTTTTAGGAGATGCTGAAGGGACAGTTGTTAATGAAGTAAGAATAAGTAGTATTCCAGACACTCATATTCGTTCTCGAAATGTTGCTTTCGATGCACATGGATTAAAACCTTTTACAAGATTTTATTCATTCTTTGATAGTACAGGTGGAATTGATGTTATTCCAAAGTTATTAGAAATTAATATGACAAATGGTGTATTTACTAAAGGTGAAACAGTTGATGTTTTTGCTGGAAGTATACAGTTAGCATCTTTTAGAATTTGTCAACCAAATCATAAATCTGGAGATACAAATACACCAAGTACCATTTATACTGCCAACCCATATGATAGAGATGTAACAATACAAACATCATATTCTGCGTCTTCAACAATTTTAAATATTGATATCGATTCTTTGGCAGAAGAAGCACAGGGAAGATTTTCAGGATATGTAAGAACTGGTAATGATGTTGTAATCGTTGGAAGAACAAGTAATGCTCAAGCATCTGTGTCATCTGGAAGTGGAATTAGATTAGTTTCTGATATTTTTGGAGACGTTAAAGGTTCATTCTTCTTTAGAGATCCATTAGCAGATCCAGTTCCTCCTTTAAGGTTTACAAATGGAAGTAAAACATTCAGACTTACTTCAAGTTCAAATAATTCAATATCTGGATTAGGAGAAGTTTCTATAACATCTGCTGAAGCTGTATATACAACAAGCGGTGTAGTTGATACATTTGAACAATCAACAACGGTTGTTCGTATACCACCACCACCTCCAATACCAATAGTAATTAATAATACTTTTGTTACGCAAGAAATAACTGAAATTACAAATATAACTCAGAACATTACAGAAGTAACTAATAATATTACAAATGTAACTAGAAATATTACAAATGTAACTCAAGTAAGAAATAGAGATCCATTAGCACAAACTTTTATAATTGATGAAACTGGTGCTTTCTTGACATCAATAGATTTATATTTTAAAAAGAAGGATTCTCAAGAAAAAATAGATGTTCAAATTAGAACAACTGAATTAGGGACACCAACAGATCTTTTAGTTCAAGATTATGCTGAAGTAACACTTGAACCATCTGAAATTAAAGTTTCTGATGATGCTTCAATACCCACTAGAGTAAATTTCCCTGCTCCAATTTATTTACAAGAAGGAGAAACATTTGCTGTAGTTCTTCTAGCTGAAACATCAAATAATTATGAAGCTTGGATATCTAGAATGGGAGAGATTAATATTTCTGCCAATGCTTTACCAGATACTGAAAACGTTGTAATTTCAAAACAGTATCTTGGAGGAAGTTTATTTAAATCTCAAAATGGTAGTATTTGGACAGCAAATCAATTTGAAGATTTAAAATTCACTTTATATAAAGCTAAATTTGTAGAGTCTGGAACATTAACTCTATTCAATCCTAAATTGGGATCAAATAGCAACCTTTTACCAAGATTACTTCCAAATTCAATTAAGACACTACCAAGAAAATTAAAAGTTGGTATTACAACGATTACAAACAATCCTATAAAATCTAATTTTACACCTGGAGTTAAAGTTAGTGATTCAGGAACTGCTGGTGCTGTTAATGGTATTATAGAACAAGTTGGTGGTCCAATTGCTACAAGTAATAGTGGTATTACACTAACTTCATCAGGAACAGGATATGCGAACGGATCTTACCTTGTTGATCTGTTCCCAATTACAGGAAATGGTAGTAGAGCTAGATGTCAAATAACAGTCGCTGCTGATGGTAAACTTACTGCTGCAACAATGAATGTTGCCAATACAATCGCTGGAGAGGGTTATGTTGAGGGTGATTTATTAGGAATCACTACAAGTAGCACAAGTAGCGGAAAGGGATCAGAGGCAACTATTACAGTAGGTGCTATTAACGGACTTGATACTCTTTATCTAACAAATTGTCAAGGAAGACAATTTACAGATGGTCAAGATCTTCATTTCTATGTTGGAGGAACTGCGGTTGGATTAGCTAATACTGATATTAGAGGTGATTCTACAGTTATTAATGATTTATTCTCAGGAAATGTAATTGAGGTTGAACATTATAATCATGGTATGGGAGCAGATAATAATATTGTACAGTTAGATAATATTGAACCCGATACTGTACCAATTAAACTAACTGGTGATATTAACTCAACAACAGTTACAACTATATCTGTGGCAAATACTTCTACGTTTACAACTTATGAAGGAATAACAACATCAATTGGATATGTTAAGATTAATAATGAAATTATTAAATATGATGGTGTTGGATCTGGAACATTATCAATTGATACTAGAGGAGTAACTTCAACAAGTAGAACTCATAGTAAAGGTGATATTGTTCAAAAATATGAACTAAATGGAATATCTTTGGTTGGTATTAATACAACACATCAAATGGCAACTCAATCATCAGTGGTTAATAATGCTAAAGACATTAATAAGTATTATGTTGAGGTTTTAAGAAAAGGTAGAATAGGATTGGATTCTGATAGAGATGAAACTGCATCTCCAAATAATGATGATAATTTATTATGCTTTACTGATGAAAAATCAGTAGGTGGTAATCGTATTTTTGCTTCACAAAATATTCAATATAATTCAATACTACCAAGATTTAATTTTATAACACCTGGTAATAATACTTCATTGGCAAGTAGAATTAGGACAGTTTCTGCTACAAGTGCTAGTGGATCTGAAGTATCATTTGTAGATCAAGGATATGAACCAGTTGAATTAAATCAAATTAATAAATTATCATCCACTCGAATGGTTTGCTCTGAGGTTAATGAAAGTGAACATTTAACATCTTTACCTAAAAATAGATCATTTACAACACAAATAGACTTTAAATCATCTGATTTTAATTTATCACCAATTATTGATACTCAAAATGCTGTGATGATATACATTAGGAATATGTTAAATTCTCCTATAAATGATTACAGTCTTGATTCATCGTCTAATGAAGTAAGTGGTGATCCACATGCTGCTGTGTATATTTCAAATCGAGTTGATCTTCAGCAACCAGCAACTTCATTAAAAGTTATTGTAGGTGCTTTCAGACACTCAAGTGCTGACTTTAGAGTTCTTTATCAATTATTTAAAACAGACTCAAAAGAAGTTGAACCAAAATATGAACTATTTCCTGGTTACGAAAACTTAGTAGATTCTGATGGTGATGGATTTGGTGATACTGTAATCGACCCAGTTAAGAATAATGGAAGACCAGACGCAATAGTTCCAGCAAGCACAGATGATGAATTTTTAGATTATCAATTCAGTGTTGACAATTTAAATAAATTTAACGGATTTAAGATTAAAATTGTAATTAGTGGAACAAATGAAGCACATGCACCTAAATTCCAAGACATAAGAGCAATCGCATTAGCATAATGTTAAAAGTCAAAGGTCATTCAAATTTATATCGAGATGAAAAAACTGGAGCAATTTTAAATTGTGATCAGAATGGATATTCAAATTACATTAAATCTAGAGAGAGAATGAGTGCTCAAAGAAATGAAATTGATAATATTAAAGCTGAACTAGATGAAATAAAATCTCTTTTAAAGCAAATAATCAATTAATTATAAATATAGACAGATCATGAATTTTTAATAAATGTCAGCTGTATATGTAAGCAACTTAGTTATAAACTCTGGAGCAACATTTCAACAACAATTCGAACTCGAAAGCAGTTCATCAAATTCAGCCACTAACTTATCTGGATTTCATGTAGCTGCCCAGATGAGAAAACATGCTGGCAGCACAAGCGTTGCTGCAACCTTTACTTCATCAATTGTGGATGCTGATGCTGGAACAATTAGAGTGGGTTTAAGCAGTGTGACTACAGCTGGATTAAAATCTGGTCGTTATGTATATGATGTTATTTTAACTGATGCTTCGAATGAAGTCACAAGAGTCGTTGAAGGATCAGTATTAGTTAGAGCAGGAGTAACTCGCTAATGGCAAACATTAGAGTTAAAGTAGGTCAGGCAGATGCGACACGAGTCGTATCATCTTTGGCTGGTAATGTAAGTGGATCGATCTCTGGCTTGAGTGATATTCAAGTTGGTAGTTTACAGAATGGTATGGTATTAGTTTACAATTCTTCTATTGGTAAATGGGAAGCAACTTTAGAACTAACACCTGGCTCAGCACAAAATTTGGATGTTAATGGAGGACAATTTTAAATGGCCAGTATTATTAGAGTAAAAAGATCTACTGGTATAAACCAACCAAGTAGTTTAAACTTCGGTGAATTAGGACTTACGGTAGGTGTTGGAACCGCCAATAATTATGGTGGTAGACTGTTTGCTGGAGATAACGCAACTAATGCACAAATTGTAGGTGGTAGATATTATACAGATTTATTAAGTCTTGATCCAGGTAAAGTTGCTAGTCAGGCAAACCCAACTACTGCTGCGAATGGATTTGTTGCGATATTAGACTCAGATAGAAAAGTAGACCAATGGAATGTAGATAATTTAACTTTAGATGGTAATACATTTTCTTCAACTGATACTGATGGTGATATAATTTTTAATCCAAATGGTTCAGGTGATATTGTTATACCTGACGACACTAAACTTGGGTTTGGTGGTGGAGCAAATGGACTAGCAAACATTAATTCATCTATAGAATATGATGAAAATGGTACAGATCAACTAATATTTGCTGGTGCTGATGTAAAATTTAATATTGATACGCAATCAACAAGTAAAGACACTGGTGCTGTAATTGTTGAGGGTGGTGTTGGTATAGAGAAAAACTTGAATGTAGGCGGTCACTTAACTGTTGGTGGTGCCTCTACATTTACTGGTCCTATCGAAATGTTTGATGGTCTTGTAGTTGATAGCGTTGGTATTTCATCTAATGTTATCAGAACTAGATCAGGTAGTGGAAATAAATTATACATTGACCCATATCCTGATGGATTGAGTAATGAAGGTCAAGTTATTATTAAAGGTGATTTACAGGTAGATGGAACAACCACCACTGTAAACTCTTCATCTGCTACTGTAAATGATGGTATAATGAGACTTGGTGATGTAACAAGTGTCAGAACAGTTAAAACCACAGTTGGAACTGGTGTTTCAGCAATTATCGTTGATTCAATTGTTGGAGTTAATACTGGAGATATTATTACTGGTAGTTCATCTCTTCCTGGTGCTGGTACAACTTCAATTCATTCTTTCTCATCACAAGCTGGTATTTCAACAATATTCATAGATGGAGTGACAACTGCTGGTATTGTAACTACCACAGAATTGACAATCACTCACGCATACGATACAAATACTGATCGTGGTATTTCATTCAACTATAACACCAGTTCTGGAACATCCAATAACAAACTTGGTTTCTTCGGAATGGATGATAGTGTAGTTGGTGCCAATGGTAGTAGAGTATGGACATATGTACCAGATGCGACAAATAGTGCTGAAGTAATTACAGGTACTAAAGGTTATCTTGATATCAAAGGTATCTACTATCAGTCTGGTGACTTCTCCACTCATGGTGTGGTATACTTTGATAGTACTGGATTACAGAACTCCACTGCTGCTCCAGCTGCCTTTACTGTTGCTGATACATCCACACATATATTAACTGCTATTACTGAAGTTAATCTTGCCTTACCATCTGGTCAGAATATAACTATTGGCAGTCAGATTACACAGCAAGGAAATGCTTCAGCATATGGTGTTTGTAAGACTACAATCTCTGGTGGAACAACTCTAACATTAGTAGGAGTTAACGGAACATTTAACAATAGTGGAAATCTATTAGTCAATGGATCATCAATTTCCATAAGTCCCAACTCAGTTACAACTGTGTACACTGATAAACCCGTTTGGTCAAACTGCGTCGATGGAGGTACGTTTTAAAAAAATATGGCTAATTCAACTAATGATGTTGACATTAATGTATTAATTGGAATTTATAATCAAAAATTAGCATCTGTGTCAAACCAAAATGTCCTTTTAGAGGCAAAAATTCAAACTATAACTCAAGATTTTTTAGAAGAAAAAACAAAACTACTTGAAAATATTTCTGAGTTACAAAAAAAATATGATAATTTAGCATCCAACATAGACGAAGAGTAAAATGGCAAAACCATCTACAAGACAAGAATTAATTGATTACTCTTTAAGGAAACTTGGAGCTCCTGTATTAGAAATCAACGTTGATGATGATCAGATTGATGATCTAGTTGATGATGCTATTCAGTTGTTTCAAGATCGTCATTTTGATGGTGTTGAAAAGATGTATTTAAAATATGAATTAACACAAAATGATATTGATAGAGGAAGAGCAAATGAAACTCAAGGAGTAGGTATTACTACAACAACAGCAACTTCTACAAGTATTGCTGGTTATGGAACAACGACTAATACATTCCAAGAAACATCTAATTTTATACAAGTTCCAGATGCTGTAATCGGTATTGAAAAAATATTTAAATTTGATACAAGCACAATATCTGGTGGAATGTTTAGTATCAAGTATCAATTAATGTTAAATGACCTATATTATTTTAATTCAGTTGAATTATTACAATATGCTATGACTAAAAAATATCTTGAGGATATTGATTTCTTATTAACAACAGATAAACAGATCAGATTTAACAGAAGACAAAATAGATTATACTTAGATATTGACTGGAAACAAGAAAAAGCAGGTCAATTTTTAATTATTGAATGTTATAGAATATTAGATCCTGATACATTCACAAGTGTTTACAATGATCCATTTTTAAAACAATATTTGACTGCTTTGATAAAACGTCAATGGGGGCAAAATTTAATTAAATTTAGAGGAGTAAAATTACCTGGTGGGTTGGAATTGAATGGAAGAGAAATATATGATGATGCTGAAAGAGATATTGAAGCAATTAAACAAAAAATGACACTTGAATATGAGTTACCACCTCTTGATATGATAGGGTGATGAATTATGGCATTAAATCCCTTTTTTCTCCAAGGATCTCAAACTGAACAAAGATTAGTTCAAAGTTTAATTAATGAGCAACTACAAATATATGGTGTAGAAGTTACTTATATTCCACGTAAATTTGTAAATAAAGAAACAGTTTTAAATGAAATTCAATCATCAAGATTTGATGATAATTTTTTAATTGAAGCATATGTGAATACTTACGAAGGATATGCTGGTCAGGGAGATATAATGACTAAATTTGGAGTAAGTTTGAGAGATGAAGTTACACTTACAATATCACAAGAAAGATTTCTTGATTTTATTGCTCCTTTTATGGAAGCAGTTCCTGATTCTGAGATATCTTTAATTACACGTCCTAGAGAAGGAGATTTAGTTTTCTTTCCTCTTGGAAATAGATTATTTGAAGTAAAATTCGTAGAACATGAAAATCCTTTTTATCAACTAGGAAAAAATTATGTTTATGAATTAAAATGTGAATTATTTGAATATGAGGATGAAGTTATTGATACTTCAATCGAACAAATAGATACTGTCATTGAAGACACTGGATTTATTACAACCTTAACACTTGCTGGTGCTGGAAGTACAGCAACTGCTCTCGCTGTTTTAAGTCAACCAACAGGATACATTTCTAACCTATTTTTAAATAATGATGGTTATGGATATTTAACACCTCCATCAATATTCATTACACCAGCACCAGTTGGTGGTGTTGATGCTACTGCTGTCGCAATAACGACGACAAGAGGTGGTATACATTCAGTAAAAGAAATTATATTAACAAACGCTGGTTCTGGATACACAACTCCACCTAATATAACATTTGTAAGTGGAAGTGGAGTCGGAGCTGCTGCTACAGCATCAATAGAAACTGTGTCTAAGGGTGTTATCGATTTTACAATTACAGCAGAAGGAGCAGGATATACTTCAACTCCAATTGTTGCGATTTCAACAGCTCCTGTTGGAGGAGTCAATGCAACAGCTGTTGCTGTTTTAGATGAATCTAATAATATTCTTAGTGATTTAAGGATTACAAATCCAGGTTCTGGATATATTTCAGCACCTACAGTTACTATTGCATCTCCCGCAACAATATCAGGTGGAAATTACAAACTTAATGAAATTGTTAAAGGTCAGACTTCAGGAACTGAAGCCAGAGTTAAGAGTTGGGATGCAGATACCAGAATACTTAAAGTTTCTGGTGTTGGAATTGGAACTGAGGTAACTGGATTTGCGAATGGTGAAACAATTCAGGCAACCGAATCTACAGTATTTACTGCTGGAGTTACTACGACTGCGACTGTTGGAGTTCAAACTAACCTAGTTACTGGTATTAATACCACTGGTCTTGTAATAGGTCAAGAATTAAATGCGGTAAATAATATTATAGGTATAGGAGCCACCATACTATCAATTGGTGCGAGTCAGGTTGTTATGAGTGAGAATTCAATCAACACCACCTCTATATCTGGAGTATCCT
>VTLG01009497.1_pt1 | contig 30185 bp, 22 predicted proteins | sample 4694571 | NCBI WGS metagenome assembly VTLG01 (sample SAMN12604809, study PRJNA352737) | marine metagenome | biome: ENVO:00000447; feature: ENVO:00000209|ENVO:00000569|ENVO:01000036; material: ENVO:00002151; isolation source: viral sequences binned using virsorter ...
AAAAAAGATGAAGCATATAGAAATGATATGACTAATTTTGGTATATTAATGGAAATTAGAGGTATAGATAAACCATTTGATTGGTCAAGAGAAGCAGTTAAAAAATTACAAGTAGGAGAAACAGGCACATATTACTCACCTAGTAATAGAATACCTTCTAAAACATCAGAAGGTAATTTAGTTAGATGTGTTGTAGTAGAAAACACAGAACCATTATTTGATGCATTAGGAGAACATGGTAATCATATAATAGATTTTATTAGGGATATGACAAAAATATTTCCAACATTAAAAGATGATTGGGGTATTTATATGCCTGAAGTAAAATATTTATCACCTGAACCTTTAGTAAATTATGAAGATTTAAGTCTTACTAGGTTTCCTAACATCCATTTTGTAGGTGATGCATTATCAGCAAGAGGTATAACAGTATCAGGAGCTCAAGGTACATATGTTGCTGAAAATATATTAAAATATAAAAAATATCCTGAATTCGTAGAAACAGCAAATTTTTAAAAAATGTATAAAGAAAGTTTAGATAAAGTAGATATAGAAGGGTTTAAAAGAGTCAAAGGAAACAAACAAGTTAAGATGAGAAAATTAAGCAGAATTGAAGAAGATGGCTCAAAAACAACAATATATGCTCTACAGATAAAAGATTCAATAAAAATTCATAACTGGGAAGGACCTGCCTTATTTAATAAACAACAAAAGAAAAAAGAATATTATTTAAATGGTATTCAGTATTCTTTAGATGATTGGAAAGAAATAAAAAAAGCAGGAGAAGGTTTACCTTGGTATAAACAATCAGGATCAACAATAAAAACAGCAAGATTTTAGATTATGAGAGATAAAAAAACATTAGGATTCACAGCTGGTAATTTTGATTTACTACATCCAGGTTATATCTATACATTTGAAGATGCAAAAAAACATTGTGATTATTTTATTATTTTTTTACAAAGAGATCCTTCAGCTACTAGAAATACAAAATATAAACCAGTAATACCTTTATATGAAAGATATAGGGCATTAATGGCAATACAATATATTGATGATGTTTATATTTACCAAACAGAAGAAGAATTATATGAATTAATTAAATATTTTAAACCAGATATTAGGATATTAGGAGAAGATTATATAGGTAAACCATTTACGGGAGATGATCTTCCCCCAAAAGTTATCTATACTAGTAGAGCACATGGATGGTCAACAACTAAATTAAAAGACTTAATTACAAAACAAACAATAAAACAAAATCCTAATATAATATGAAAATAGGTTTATGTGGAACAATGAGTGTAGGTAAAACTACATTAGTAAATGCTTTAAGAAAAGACCCAAATTTTACAGATTATGTTTTTAGAACAGAAAGAAGCAAATATTTAAATTCAATGGGTATACCTTTAAATACAGATAGTACTTTAAAAGGTCAATTAGTGTTTGCTGCTGAAAGATCAGCTGAATTAATGCAAGAAAAAATAATAACTGATAGAACTATTATTGATGTTATGGCATTTTGTGAATTATCTAAATCAATGAGTAAAGCTGAAAAAGACCATATAAATGGTGTTTTATGGCATCTTATAAGAGAATATGATATTATATTTCATATAGATGATTTATCTGTACCTATGGAAGATAATGGTGTTAGAGAAACAGATAAAGATTATAGATTAGCTATCCATCAAAAAATATCATCTATATTAGGAATGTATAGATATATGCCTGGCAAAGTAGTTACAATTTCAGGAACTACTGAAGAGCGTATAAATAAAATTAAAACAACAATAGCTCATATGTATAACATATAATATGGCCCAACAAAACATTAAACAAATAATAAAACAAGAGTACATTAAATGTGCTCAGGATCCTGTATATTTCATGAAAAAATATTGTTATATACAGCATCCTACTAGGGGTCGTATACAATTTAATCTTTTTCCTTTTCAAGAAAGTGTGTTAAATTTATTAAATAAAAATGAAAGAAGTATCATCTTAAAATCAAGACAGCTAGGAATTTCAACTTTATCTGCAGGTATCTCTTTATGGATGATGATTTTTCAAAAAGATAAATCAATACTTGTAGTAGCAACTAAACAAGATACAGCTAAAAACCTAGTAACAAAAGTAAAATTTATGTATGATAATTTACCTTCTTGGTTACAAATTGGTTTTGTTGAAAAAAATAAATTAGCTTTAAGATTAAAAAATGGCTCTCAAATCAAAGCAGTATCAGCAGCAAGTGATGCAGGTAGATCAGAAGCAATTTCTTTACTAATTGTAGATGAAGCAGCTTTTATTGAAGAAAATAGGATAGAAGATATATGGGGTTCGTCACAACAAACATTATCAACAGGTGGTAAAGCAATTGTTTTATCTACACCAAACGGTACTGGAAACTTTTTTCATAGAATGTGGGTTAAAGCACAAGAAGGTAGAAATGGATTTACTCCTATTAGATTACCATGGACAGTACATCCTGAAAGAAATGAAAAATGGAGGGAACAACAAGATGATGAATTAGGACCAAGAATGGCAGCACAAGAGTGTGATTGTGATTTTACAACTTCTGGTAATACTGTATTTGATCCTGAACTTTTAAGTTATTATGAAAAAACCTTTTTATGTGAACCTGTAGAAAAAAGAGGAATAGAAGGAGGTTTACATATCTGGGAATACCCAGATTACACAAGAAAATACATAATAGTAGCAGATGTAGCTAGAGGAGATTCTTTAGATTATTCTGCTTTCCATATTATTGATATTGAAGAAGCAAAACAAATTGGTGAATTTAAAGGCCAAATAGGTACAAAAGAATATGGTCATATGTTAGTAGCAATAGCTACTGAATATAATAATGCTTTATTGGTTATAGAAAATGCAAATATAGGTTGGAATACTATACAAATAGTAATAGATAAAGGATATAGTAATTTATATTATTCCCCTAAAGGGGACGCGGCAACAAGTGCAGACGCTTTTTTAGCTAAAGGGTATGATATAACAGATACCTCTAAAATGGTTCCCGGTTTTACTATGAGTATGAAAACAAGACCTTTAACTATAGGAAAGCTAGATGCTTATATGAGAGAAAAATCAATAATAATTCAAGGACAAAGAACTTTTGAAGAATTAAGAACTTTTATTTGGAAAAATGGAAGGGCAGAAGCACAAACAGGATATAATGATGATTTAGTTATGTCCTTAGCAACAGGATGTTATGTTAGAGACACAGCATTAAAATTTGCACAACAAGGAATAGATTTAACAAACGCAGCATTAAAAAATTGGCAAAAAAGCGCCCCTATGATTTACACAGGAGGAGTAAGTAAAAAAGACGCAGGTTGGACACAAGACTTAGGAGACAAAGGACAACAAGACCTGACTTGGCTTATTTAATTATATGTATTAAAAAACAAAAAAATGGCAGATACTAGTTTATTTTCAAGATTACAAAGACTTTTTTCAAGTGACGTTATTATTCGTAACGTAGGAGGAAAAAGATTAAAAGTAATGGACACAGGTAGAATCCAAAAATACGGAAATCTAGCTACAAATTCTCTTTATGATAGATTTACACGTTTACACAAACCAGTAGGATCATCATTACAGTATAACCCAACACTTAATTATCAATCAATGCGGCTACAGCTTTATAGCGATTATGAAGCTATGGATCATGATCCTATTATCGCAGCTGCTCTTGATATAATTTCTGATGAAACAACTTCAAGAAATGAATATGGTGATGTTTTAAATATAAATTCTGCTGATGAAAATATCAGAAAAGTATTACATAATTTATTTTATGATGTACTTAATATAGAATTTAATTTAGCTACATGGATTAGGAATATGTGTAAATATGGAGATTTTTACTTAAAGCTAGAAGTATCTGAAAAATTTGGTGTGTATAATGTTATACCTTTATCTGTATATGAAGTAGTAAGAGAAGAAGGAACAGATCCTGAAAATCCCTCTTATACTAGATTTACCTTAGACCCAAATGGTTTAGCTAGTGGAACTGCTAATACAATTAGAAGAGATCAATTTACATTAGAAAATTATGAAGTAGCTCATTTTAGATTACTAACTGATTCTAATTATTTACCTTATGGTAGATCTTTTTTAGAACCTTCTCGTAAAGTATTTAAACAATTAATGTTGATGGAAGATGCAATGTTAATTCATAGGATAATGAGAGCACCAGAAAAAAGAACATTTTACATCAATGTAGGAGCTATACCACCAGAACAGGTAGAACAATTTATGAGTGAAACTGTTAATAAAATGAAAAAAACACCTTATATAGATCAAAATACAGGTGATTATAACTTAAAATATAATATGCAAAACATTACTGAAGACTTTTATATACCAGTTAGAGGTAACGACAATGCAACTCGAATTGAAACAACAAAAGGATTAGATTATGATGGTACTGCAGATATTGAATATTTAAAAAATAAAATGATGGCTGCCCTTAAAATCCCTAAACCATTTTTAGGTTATGAGGAAGGAGTAGAAGGAAAATCAACACTAGCAGGTATGGATGTTAGATTTGCAAGAACAGTAGAACGCATACAAAGAATTATAGAATCAGAATTAACAAAAATAGCATTAGTACATTTATATTCTCAAGGGTTTAATGATGAACAATTAGTCGATTTTTCTCTAGACCTAACAGTTCCTTCTATTATATATGAACAAGAAAAAGTAGAACTATTTACAGCAAAAACAACAGTAGCAGGAGATATGATTGATAAACAATTATTTTCAAAAGATTGGGTTTATGAAAATGTGTTTGGATTATCTCCTGATGAATATAATGCTGAAAAAGAACAACAAGTTGTTGACGCTATGCATAAATTTAGAATAAATCAATTAGAAAACGAAGGTAATGATCCTGTAGAATCAGGTATATCATACGGTACACCTCATGATTTAGCTTCATTGTATGGTAATAAAAGAGATAAAGCAGTAGGGCCAGCTCAAATACCTACGGGATATGATGAAAAAGAACCAGGTCGTCCTATAGAAAAACCTCAAAAATATGGATCTGATAAAGGTAATTTTAGTAGAGATCCTCTAGGTAAGCAAAAAACCGATAAAAACAAAATAGAAAAACCATCAGATGGTAATAAAGTTTCTACTTTTGAAATTGCAAATATTAAAAAATCTTTGCAAAAAATTAAAAGTAAAAAACAAGTTTTAAAAGAAGAAGACGAAAATGGACTTTTATCTGAGAAAAATATTAAGTCTTAGAAGTTAGTCTATATTTATATATAGATAAATTGCAATTTAATAATGAAAGTAAAACATTCTAAGTACAAGAATACTGGAATCTTATTTGAACTCCTAACAAGACAATTGACAGCGGATACGATTGCGGGAGATCAACCTAAAGCTTTAAATATTATCAAAAAATATTTTAGCGGTAATTCAACTCTCCTTAAAGAATATAAAATTTATCATACTTTTTTAAATAAAAAATTTAAAAAAGAAAGTAATGCTACTTTATTGATAAATACTTTAATTGAAGCTCATAATAAGTTAAATAAAGGAATTTTAAGAAGAGAAAAATATAATTTAATTAAAGAAATTAAAGACACATATGATGTAAATAATTTCTTTAAAGCTAAAATCTCTAATTATAAAATAATAGCGTCAATTTTTAATCTTTTAGAAAATAATGATGCTTCTCCCTTATCTATAGTAGATTCAAAAGTAACATTATTAGAACACATAACAGGTACCTTATTAAGTAATAAAAAAAAGAAAGATGTTGTGATGGAAGATTATATTAAATATGATAAAGATACAAGATTACTTACTTATAAAGTTTTATTAGAAAAATTTAATGACAAGTATAGTAACTTAGGTAATAATCAAAAATCACTATTAAAAGAATACGTTAATAATGTTACTAACAGTCCCACACTTAAATCTTACATAAACTCAGAAATTAAATCAGTAAAAAAATCACTTACAAATTACTCTCAAAAAGTTGAAGATAAAGCTGTTTCTATTAAGTTAAAAGAAACAAGAGATATGATAAAAGTATTATGTAAAAAATCATCAGTAAATGATGATAATGTTATTAATTTGTTAAACTATTATGAACTAGTAAATGAATTAAAAACAATCCATGAATAAAAAATTTAATATACACGATTGGCAAGCTAAACAACGTTTAAATGAACACCATGCTGGTGAATATGAACCTGATTTTTTAAAACAGTCTGTAAATACATTTTTAGATAAATTAAAGAAAAAAACAAACGAAGGGCCAGATTATGAAACAGTAGAAAAAATAATGGAAAAACATTTTTCTGCTAAAAAACAAAATGAAGTAAGTATGACAGGAGGGGGAGCTTCATTCCAAGCAGGAGCAGGTATGGGTCATTTTGGGGATGCTACAAAGAAAAAAATAAAAAAACAATAAACATGCTTTTAACAGAATATAGACCATTTCAAGTAGATAAACAATTAGCAGAAATTTCTATTAAAGAAAACAAACCTTTAATGGTTAAAGGTGTTATTCAAAGAGCTGAAGCTAAAAACCAAAATGGTAGAATTTATCCTAAAGAAATTTTAGAAAGAGAAATTCAAAATTATATTAATGGTCCTGTTAAAGAAAAAAGAGCATTAGGTGAGTTAGACCACCCAGAAAGTTCAGTAATTAATTTACAAAATGTATCCCATAATGTTACTAAAGTAAAAATGATAGGAGATGATGTTTATGGGGAAGTAGAAATCCTACCAACACCTGCAGGTAATATATTAAAAGCATTATTTGCTTCAGGTATTACAATTGGTATTTCATCTAGGGGTATGGGTTCAGTACAAGAAGGAGTAAATGGAACTGTAGAAGTACAAGATGATTTTGAACTATTATGTTTTGATTTTGTTAGTACTCCGTCAACACATGGTGCTTTTATGACTCCTGTAGGTAGAGCATTACAAGAAGGCAAAATACAATTACCAGAATATAAATACACAAATGTAAATAATATAATTAGAGATATTATTTGTGATAATACAGGTGTGTGTAAGTGTTAAAACTATGAAAAAACCATTAAACGAAAGATTCCAAGAATTAGCAGGCATTAAACCCTTAAATGAATTAGAAGCTGAGGGAAGTGTAAAAGAATTTAGAAGAACAGGAAGGAAATACAAAGCACAAGGCCAAGGTGGAAGTGCAGGAAATAGAAGACCAGGAATGATGGGTCCTCGTGGTACTGATCAGGACGATATAAATCCTCCTATTCCAGATGATATCCCTAGTGATCCTTATGAAAAAAAAGGTGGTGAGTACCACAATTATGGAAGTATGTCAATAAGATTTATGGATAAAGACATGAAAGAGGGTAGTCTTGTTGTATTACGTGGATACGGTAGAAATAAAGAAGGTACTTATCACGGTTACATAGAAAAATCTATGCATGGACATTTTATAGTATCTTTTTCTGTTACATATGATGATTTAGATTTTAAAATATCAGATCGATATGACAGAAATAATATTGAAGAATTTTTAGGAAATCATGCTTTTGTAGATTTAAAAAACAACCCCGCACATGAATGTTATATGGGATGTTGGGACATTGAACATGATTTAGTTGGTATAACAATATATACACCTAATGATCCAACATACGGTAAACCAGCTTATGATAAACATATGTATGGAGATTCTTTACAAGAAGGTAAATTAAAAGAAAGCGCTATTAAATTAGGATATTTAAAAGAAGATTTTGAAGATAAAGAATTAAATATATTAGGAACTGACAACAGGGATATAAGCACTACTAAACTCATATTATCTGATGGTAGTTATGTAATAGTTAATCCTATAGAGTTAATGGAAAATGCTCTAGAAAACACAGACAATGCAGATTTAATGAAACAATTTAACGCATTTAAAATAGGTTTATAATAAAGTCATGAACAATTAATTGTTCATAACTACAAAATCTCCCACAAAAGATGTGGCTCCTCCAAAATTAGTTTATACGTATACACAACAAAAAGGTTACAATAAAATGATAGACTCGATAAGAGATTAAACATCAAAGCATAAAGGTAGTTACGTCCAACTATCTTTGTTTTCAATTAAAATTAGTATTAACAAAAAATTAAATTATGAAAAAATTATTTTTAAGCTTAGCTTTAGGACTGCTCTTCGCATTTGGAGTAAACGCACAAAATGCACAAGGTAATTGGTATGTTGGAACAGGTGACATCGTGAATGTCGCGTGGACTGACTGGGCAATAAGCCCAACAATCGGATACGCTATAACTGATGACATCGTTTTAGGTGGCTCAGTTTCTCAAGTAGCCGGAGAAGACATGGATCTTGATTTCAGTGTAAGATATTTCTTTAAAGGGTATTTTGCTGATGTAAATCTTGACGGTTTTAGTACGGAAGGTATGGTATTCGGAATAGGTAAAATGTTTACTTTCCATAAAGGAGTATTCGTTGCACCGGCATTCAATTATGATTACGATGCGGAAACTGTAAATTTAGGCCTTGGATTTGGTCTAAAGTTTTAATAACTGAGTATTAATTAATAAAAAAAATATCATGGAAAAAATATTTTCAATAGTAAATGGATTTTTAGGAGGATTAGGTAAACTATTTATGGCCCTTATCCCTGTAACAATCCTTTGGTATGTACTAACAGGTACATCAGTATTTGGAATGGATGCAATTGCTAATCTTACTACATTAGTAGAAGGGTTTGGTAATGGAGGATTTGTAGGACTAATTGTATTAGTACTTATAGCATCTTTTTTTACAGATAAAAAGTAATTTTTATCACAAATAACTTTAAAAGGCGCCTATGGCGCCTTTTTTGGTCTTTTTACTTTTATTATATGTATCGGAAAACATACGTGCTTCCTAATAAGCCGTCCCTGATTGTGTAAATAACCCTTATTAAGGTTCCTAATAACCTTATTTCCCGTACAATTTTATTAACGAGACTCGAAAGAGAAAAAAAACCTATTACAAATGGCAAAAGACATTTTAAAAGAGGCTATCGCAGACGCTAAGGCTGTTCGTGAAGTTGCTCTTGCAAATGCAAAGGCCGCACTAGAAGAAGCTTTTACACCAAAACTTCAATCTATGTTATCTGCTAAATTATCTGAGGAATTAGATGAAAATACAAATGAAGATTTAGAAGAAAATGTAGAAGAAATAGAAGAAACTTACTATGAAGAAGATGGAGGAGAAACTATGGAGGAAGTAGAAAATGTAGATGAAAGCGAAAATCTAGATGAGGAAATTGATTTGGAAGAAATTCTTAACGAATTAGAATTAGAAGAAAGCGAAGAAGTCTCAGAGGAAACAGTCGACGAAGCTAAAGAAGAAGATTTAGATGAAGCTAAGGACAAAGATGAAGAAACTATGGATGAAGCTAAAGATGAAGATTTAGAAGAAGCTAAAGACGACGAAGAAGAAACAGTAGATGAAATGATTGAAAGACCTAATTACAAAGCAGATTATGTTCAAGATGCAACATACAATGCTTCTTATGTACATGAAGGTGAGAAAGATTTTGATTTAGATGCTCTTCTTGAAGAAATTAATAATTTAGACGAAGATAAAGAAACTGAAGAAGAAGAAGAAGTTAAAGAAGCTAAAGAAGAAGAAGTTAAAGAAGAAGTAAACCCACTTCTTTCTGAACTTGAAGAAACTAAAGAAGCTCTTAAAACTGTTCAAAATGAACTTAATGAAGTTAATTTATTAAATTCTAAATTATTGTATGTTAATCGAATCTTTAAAGTTAACCAGTTGGATGAAAGTCAAAAACTACGTGTAGTTGAAACTTTAGATAAAGCTGAAAGCGTTAAAGAAGCTAAGTTAATATATGAAACAATTAAGGATACTTTTAATGTTGCTAAATCAAAGAAAGAATCTATTAGAAAAAAACAAACAAGAACTATAAAAGAAGGTTTAGGAATGGCTTCTAAAGCAGCTGGTACATCAACTGCTCCTAAAAAAGAAGTAATTTCAGAATCTAATAATATGGTTTCTCGTTTCCAAAAATTAGCAAATATTAAAATAAACGAATAATTAATCTTTTAAATATTACATAAAAATGGACAATGTAAATAATTTATTAGAAGGAGCAGCTCCTTATAAAGTCCTCCAAGACCAAGCCCAAAAATTAGCGGGTAAGTGGGAAAAATCAGGACTTTTAGAAGGAATTGAATCTTCTACAGAACGTAATAACATGTCAATGTTATTAGAAAATCAAGCAAAACAGCTTGTAAACGAAGTTAGCTCTACTGGTACAGATGCATCTATTGCAACTGGTAATTCAGAAGCATGGGCTGGCGTTGCTCTTCCATTAGTACGAAGAGTATTTGGAGAAATCGTAGCAAAAGACCTAGTGTCAGTTCAACCAATGAACTTACCAGCAGGTTTAATTTTCTACCTTGACTTCCAATATGGTTCAGAAACAGACGCTAACAAGGGTCTTAATGAATCTCTTTATGGTGCTGAAAGTACTTTAAAAAGAACTGACGGTGCGTTTAACAAAGGTCTTTATGGTGCTGGTGAGTTTTCTTACTCAAGTGAGACAAGCGCTTCAAAAGCAATTGACTTTTCAGACGCAGCAGGTGTAATTACAGGATCAGTTGATGGTGCTGGATTATTTGCTGGTGAATTAAATTTTGATACTGAATTTTCAGCTTCAAATCACGCTGATATTACTTCAGGAAAAATTACAGCATTAGCAGTTAACGCAACTTCTATGTCTCAATTTGACCCAGAAGCAGTTAGAGGATTTACTGTATCAGGATCTAACATCAACACTTACTATCCACAATACACAACATATGATGGAACTAATGTAAACTTTGTAGTAAAATTAAATTCTGCAGCTACAAATGCTGGTAACGCAGACGCTGTAATTACTTATACTTTAGGACCTGATAACTTAAATGATAGAGGTGACTTTGAGGATGGTAAAAATAATACTACTTTAGGTGGTGGAACTGCAAACTCTAGTTTAGCTATCCCAGAAATCAATGTAGCTTTAAGAAGTGACACAGTTGCTGCTAAAACACGTAAATTGAAAGCACAATGGACTCCTGAGTTCGCTCAAGATCTTAATGCTTACCATTCAATTGACGCTGAAGCAGAATTAACTTCTATCTTAAGTGAGTACATTTCAATGGAAATTGATCTTGAAATCTTAGACATGTTAATTAGAAATGCTGATACAGTTGAAGGTTGGAGTGCTAAAGTTGGAAATGCAGTATCTGTAAGTAATAATACTACTGCAGGTGGTTCAACTGCTATTACATTTAGTAATGATTCAACAGCAACAGCTCAGTATTATACTAAAATGTCTTGGTTCCAAACTTTAGGTGTTAAATTACAAAAAGTTAGCAACTTAATCCACCAAAAGACTCTTAGAGGTGGTGCTAATTGGCTAGTAGTTTCTCCAAAAGTATCTACAATCTTAGAATCAATCCCAGGATTTGCTGCTGACTCTGCTGGAGACAGTAACAAATACAACATGGGTGTTCAAAAGATTGGAGCTATCAATAACAGATACCAAGTTTACAAAAACCCTTACATGACTGAAAATGTTATTTTATTGGGTTATAAAGGTAGTCAATTCCTTGAAACTGGTGCCGTATTTGCTCCTTACATTCCTTTAATCATGACACCTCTAGTGTATGATCCTACATCATTCACTCCAAGAAAAGGTATTATGACTAGGTATGCTAAGAAAATGGTACGACCTGATTTCTATGGTAAAGTTTATATTAGAGATTTGAATGATCTATAATATATAATTTTATATATCTTTGGAAAGAGCCGCAATAGCGGCTCTTTTTTTTATATGTATAATCAAACGTTATATTAATGGCGAAACAAAATATGGAAAAAAAACCACCAAAAGGTTCTGTTAGGTTTTCATTAGCTCTTTCCGAAGAACAAAAAAGAGCAAAAACAGAAATACTCAAACACCCTTTTAATTTTATAGTAGGTAAAGCAGGTAGTGGTAAAACATTATTAGCAGTACAAGTTGCATTAGATCAATTTTTCAAAAGGCAATACAATAAAATTATTATAACAAGACCTACTATATCTACAGAAGATAATGGATTTCTACCGGGATCGGAAAGAGAAAAAATGGAACCATGGTTAGTACCTATAAGAAGTAATATGAGAAAAATATATAATAAACCTCTTATATTAGAAAAAATGGAAAAAGAAGAAAAAATCGAATTAGTATCTTTAGCCCATTTTAGAGGTAGAACTTTTGACAATTCAGTTGTAATAGTAGATGAATTTCAAAACCTAACTAGATCACAATTAGCAATGGCAGTAGGAAGATTAGGTAAAGATTCTAAAATGATATTCTGTGGAGATTCATACCAAATAGATTTAAAAGACAAAAATTATTCAGCCTATCATGATATGGCTAAATTAGTAAATTCAAATTATGTTTTTAAGTGTGTACTTAACGATAGCCATAGACATGATGCTATAGATGATTTGTTAGAGTTATTAAACGGATATCATTAATCTTTCGTACTCTTTTCATATTTATAGGGGAACAACCTAATTTGAATAAAAATGGCAAAAATTCCTATATGGCCCGGCTCATCATCTTTTGACGCAAGTTTAACACCTTTTTCATTTTATGATGATGATACCGATTTCCAAACAGATTCTGTAACCACAGCAGCATGGTGTGCTTCTAGGTTAGGATATCCTCTTGTAGATATAGAATTACAATCAGTTAATTTTTTTACTTGTTTTGAAGAAGCTATAAATGAATATGGAACCCAATTGTATAATTTCCAAATTATTAATAATTTCCAAAATTTTGAAGGAAATACCACAGGATCTGATTACAATAATAAATTAATCACACCTAACCTAGGGGGGTTAGTAAATATTTCTGAACAATATGGTAATGAAGTAGAAGGAGCAGGAGGAAATTATAAAATAGAATCAGGTTATATAAATGTAAAAAATGGAGTACCAACATATGATGTTTTATCATCTGTAGAATCTTCAATTAGTGGTTCTGAATCTATTTATATTAAAAAACTGTATCATAATGCACCCTCAGCTATTAATAGATATTTTGACCCTTATGCCGGCACAGGTACAGGGATTCAATCATTAATGCAAACTTTTGGGTTTGGTAATTATTCTCCTGGTGTAAACTTTATGTTAATGCCTATTTATTTTGATGTTTTGAAACTTCAAGCAATTGAATTTAATGACCAAATTAGAAAATCAGGTTATCATTTTCAAATAATAGATAATAGATATATTAAATTATTTCCTATACCAACAAAAGATTACAAATTATGGTTTGAATATCAACTAAAATCAGTAGCAAATGATCCAGTTAAAAACACAGCAAGTAATTTAATAACAGATATATCTAATGTACCTTATACAAACCCAACATATAAACATATTAACCAACCAGGTAAGCAATGGATTAGGAAATATACATTAGCATTAGCAAAAGAAATGTTAGGAGGTATTAGAGGTAAATACCAATCTTTACCTATACCGGGGGAAACAACAACATTAGATTATAGTAGATTATTACAAGAAGCTACAACTGAAAAAGCATCTTTAATTGAAGAATTAACTAAATTATTAGAAGAAACAACAAGATTAAAACAACTTGAAAGAAAAAATCAAGAAGCACAACAAACACAAGAAACTTTTTATAAAGTTCCTTACCACATTTATATAGGATAATGATTAAATTAACTAACATATTATCAGAGGTATTAAATACTTATCAAGTAGAAGCGAATTTATTTACAGATCCTGGCTTTAATATAACAGATATTTTAAACCAAATTAGAGCTGTAAGAAAAATTACAATTGTTACTATTAATACTCCTGATGGTTATGTACAAAAATCTAATGTAGAATTTCAAAAATTAAAAATAAAATTTGTAACAAGAACAGACCCAAAAACAGATTTATTACAAATTGAAAAAGAAATATTAACATCAGATATAAAAAATAAAGATTTAAGAATACCAGGAATAAAATCAATGAAATTTAACATAGAAACTTTAAGAAGATTATAATGGCTTTATTTGGAGGATCACGAGACATATCACTTTTTAATACGTTAAATAAAGAACTTATTAACGATATTATCCAAACAGAAATTGGATATTATAAATTTGTCCTTGAAAAGACAACAAGTAATATTTATGGTGAATCTATGGGTAAAATGTTTTATGAACCCGTAAGAATAGCGTGTTTAATTAATAGAGAAGATCAATCATGGTCATCTGATGATTTTGGTTCTGACATTGATCAAAGCGTTAATTTTAGATTTTTAAAAGAAGGATTAAAAGATATAAATTTATTTCCAGAAATAGGAGATATATTACTTTTTAGAAATAATTTTTATGAAGTTGATAGTAAAATCGAAAATGAATTAATTTTAGGTAAAGATCCGGATTACGCAATATCAACAGGGACATTAGATTTTGGCAATAGTCATTCGGTTATATTAAATGCTCATTTATCAAGAGTAGAAAAATTAAATCTAATACCTTTAAGAGGTGGAAAATATCCATCTACAAATAAAATAACAGATGGAACAGCAAATTTATTAGGATAAAATGGCACAAGATAATTCAGAAAAATTTTTAAGACCTATTCCCCAAAGAAATCATGATAAACTTAGGGATAATTTAAGGGCTCCAGATAATCAAAACCCTAATAACCCATCATTTCCTTCAACTCTTGATGGTATAGCTCCAAGCAATCGTCAACCTCAAAAATCAACATCTACTAAAAAACCTATAAATAGATCTGAAATTACACGTAGGGATGATAATATAAAAGATGTATCTATTGGACTACAAGATCATGATGAAGCTATAGCTTATTATTTTGATAATGTTATAAAACCAACAATAATAGCTAATGGAAATAGAATAGATGTCCCTTTAGTTTATGGTTCTCCTGAAAGATGGAAAGGGGTCCAAAAAGATGGTTACTATAGAGATAAAGAAGGAAAATTACAAACACCTCTTATTATGTTTAAGAGAAATTCTATTGAAAAAAGAAGAGATCTTGGTAATAAAATGGATGCAAATAACCCCCAACTTCACTATGTATTCCAGACCAAATATAATAAAAGAAATCAATATGATAATTTCTCAGTATTACAAAACAGAGTTCCTAATAAAGAATTTCACGCAGTTGTAGTACCTGATTTTGTAAGATTAAAATATTCTTTTATAATATGGACGGATTTCGTGGCACAAAATAATAAAATAGTAGAAGCAATAAATTATGCAAGTGATTCATATTGGGGAGATGAAGATAGATTTAAATTTAACGCAAGAATTGATACATTTACAAATAGTATAGAAGTAACACAAGGAAGAAATAGAATGGTAAAAACAGATTTTGGGTTAGATTTACAAGGATATATAGTACCAGATGCTATGAGTAAAGAACTAAATAAAAAACCACAAAAATTCTTTAGTAAATCATCAGTAACTTTTGGAGCAGAAGTAGTAACAACATTTGACCCATCTAAAGGAAGAAAAGAAATAAGAGAAGAAGCTGGAGAATATAAAGTAGGAAGAAAAGGAAAAGGTATAGGTTTTAATAATATTAATGAGGACAATGATATAACCTAATAAAAAATGGCAAAACAGACTAGAAATATATTAAAAAGCTACTTCGAAACAGGGTTAAATCCTACTGAAGGAAATTATGTAGATTTAATTGATTCACATGCTTTATTAAGTGGTGAAAATACAGGTAGTTTAAATTTAAAAGGAAACGCAAATATCAATGGTGATATAACAGCTAGTGGTATTATTAGTGGTAGTTCTACTACAAATTTAATTATAGGAGGAAATGCCACAATAGGAGGAATAGTAAATGGAAATACCGGAGTATTTACTACAGTAGATACAGGACAAGGAGCAAATGAGCTGTATGCTATGAACCAAAATGTACGAACTGTAGATAACGTCACATTTGCTCAAATAACAAACACAGGACATACTATTTTTGGCACTAATAATGATGATATTCATAAATTTATAGGTCACATAACAGCTTCAGCCCACATAAGTTCAAGTGGGAATGTTTATGCCCATCAATTTGTTGGGGATGGTAAACTTTTAACAGGTATAACTTCTTCTCAAGTCAACATAACAGGTGTAACAGCATCTTTTTCAACAGGTTCTCTTTTAATTAGTGGAAATTTATTCCATTCATCAGCATCCTCTGATATATTACTAGCAATAGGAACAACAGGATCTATTGTACCCGAAGGAACAGGAAATTATGATTTAGGTTCTCCAACTAATTATTTTAAACATTTATTTGTAAGTAAAAGTTATTCTAAAATATCAACAGCAGATACATTTGTAGGAGCACTTACAGGAACAGCAACGTTGGCATCAGGCCTTACAGGCACCCCAGATGTAAGAGTTGGTGATCTTACTGTAATGAGTAATATAACAGCCTCAGGCAATATAAGTGCAAGTGCATCAACATTACTTTCAGCTGGCTCAGGTTCATTTGATTATCTTGAAACAGATAAATGGGTGCAGCGTTCGGGAGATCCAGGAACAGGAATTAACCTTAGTTCTGATACTGTAAATTTATCATCTAATAATAGTGTAATAGGACGATTTAGTTCAACTAGAGTTAATTTAAACAGCCCAGTTACAGCCTCAGGAGCAATAAGTGCAAGTGGTACTGGGTCCTTTGGGTATATTGTTACTAATGAAATTTTCTTACCAGACACAAATCGAAAAATTACATTTAAATCTAGAGATACCTATATTGCAGCAAATGGTGATACAATAGAAGATTTAGAAATCCATGCGGATAATGATATTTTATTACGACCTGATAATAATGTTGGTATTGGGCTGGGTAATGAAGTTGTAGATGAAAAATTAACAGTAGCAGGTAATATAAGTGCAAGTGGGTTCCTTAAAGTAAATTCTAGTATAACAGCCTCAGGAATAAGTTCAAGTGGTAATGTAAAAGTCGGTGGAACTATAAGTGCAAGTAAAGATATTTATGGTAAAAATATAAATGCTGGGTTAAATCAGAATTATACATGGGATGGCGTAGATAGTAGAATTTATCATGCTGGAACTGATATAATGCTTGCACCTAACGATACTGATATTCTTCAACTATCAGAAACTTATGCCAAGGTTGATGGAAGTTTTAGAGCAACTGGAGCAATAACAGCTTCAGGCGATATAACTGCAAGTGGTAATATATACTCAAAACATATCTATGTAAATGAAGGAGATAACGTATACTTTGATGGAAATGATAGTGTGGGCGTACCTAATACTTACATTGGAAAAAGTGGAATTCAATTAGATTTTTATGTAAATGGTAGTCAAAAACTTAGTATAGCTCCAACTCAATTCCAATTCATTAATAATCCTATTATATTTAATACTATAGGTAGTCCTCAAGATGTCACACTTTATGGTGCATTAAATGTAACAGGTTCTGCAGGAGAAATAACATCCTCAGGTATTATAAGTGCAAGTGGTACAATATATGCTCCTAATCTTTGGCTTGAACATAATGGAAAATTAATATTTGATTCTCATAATGAATCTGATAATGATCAATATATTATAGGAGGTGATGATTCGATACGCATTGAGGGTGATAATATGGTTGCGTTCTATGCTGATGAGGTTGTAAAAACAGTAAATGCCCCATCATTTTTTGTTGATAGTGGTCATATAACTGCATCTGGAGTAGGAGGAGGTAATATAAGTGCAAGTGGTGATATAATTGCTAATCAATATTATCTAGGAGATCATTCATCTGTAGCATCTGCAGTCGCAGGAACACTTAATGTTGGTTATGCAAATATTTGGAATAATATTACATATGGAAAAGTTACAACAGCAAACCATAATTTTTATGGTCATATATCATCTTCAGGAAATATAAGTAGTAGTAAAAAAATCAATGCTTTAGAATTTGAAATAGAAAATTCATCATTTGCTACTGTATATCAAAATTTCACGGACATTTTCAATATAGGTCAGAATGGAGCTGGTTCACTTATCTTAAAACATATAACAGCTTCAGGTAATATAAGTGCAAGTGGAAATATAACAGCAACAGGATTTGTAACAGTTGGTGGAGCTACTAATTTCCAAAGTGTTATAACAGCCTCAGGTGATATAAGTGCAAGTGGTACTATAACAGCAAATAATATTTACATGCCAGGTGGTTCTAAAATATCTTTTGATGATTCATTAGATGGAACAGATCAATTTATTGAAGGAAACGATAATTTTATTACTATAAATGCAGGTGCAGCATCTGATATAATTTTAAAAGCATCTGATACTAAATTCTTTAATACCACTTATGGATTCCATGCAGTAACAATTGATAACCGATATGGCGCTATAACATCTTCAGCTGGTATAAGTTCAAGTAGATATGGTAATTCAAATTACGGAAGCATAGAAAATGTAAATTCATTTGGTGGTAAAACTTCTTTTATAGGTAATGTAACATCATCAGGTAATATAAGTTCAAGTGGAACTTTAACAACTAGAAATATTGTAGGAGCAAATGCAATAATAACAAATATAACATCATCTCATATAAGTTCAAGTGGACCAATATCTGGATCAGTATTATGGGCAAGAGATTCATTTAAACTCGCCAATGATGTTATGGTTGCTGATTATATAGATTCTTCAACAGGTTTAGCATTAGGTTGGAATTTACAAAACACTACATTACAAGGAGTAAATTTAAAATTAAATGCTCCAGTAACAGCTTCAGGAAATATAAGTGCAAGTGGAAATATAATAGGACAGGATATAATTTCTAATAGAGATATAACATCAGCTAGGAATATAAGTGCAAGTGGAGAAATTATAGGATTAAATGGTAGTTTTACAAACTTAACATCTTCAGGAGAAATATTAATTTCTAATAATATAAGTTCAAGTGGCACTTTACATCTTAATGGTCATATTGAATTTAATTCTTTTGGAAGTAAAATACGTGTAAAAACCTTATTAGGGACAAATGAAGTATTTTTCCAAAACAACTCCACAGGAATAGGAGGAAATTTCACTGTAGGTAACAGTACTACTGACCTTGAACTTTATGGAAAGGATATAACTTTACATACTAAGACTGGTACGGATGCCCAAAAAATTAAACTTATAGTAGATAATAAAACTATAATTGAAGCTAGTGAAGCATCAGGCACAAATACAAAATTAGCTTTAAATGCTACAATTATAAGTGCAAGTGGTGCAATATCAGCATCAGGAGATATAAGCTCAAGTGCTAGAATTATTGGTAATGAATTTTGGGCAGAGGATGATGGTCTAAGAGCAAATATTGTAAATTATAACTCAGGTTCTCAAAAATTATTTTTAGGGTATTCTACTAACATAGAAAACCTAATATTAGGTAAAGGCAGAGAATCTATAAGAATATGGGCAAATAATATAACGGCTTCAGGCAATTTAGAAACAACAGGTAATATATCAGGTTCATCAACAACAAACTTAACAATAGGAGCAACAGCAAATATAGGAAGTCATATAACAGCTTCAGGTAATTTAAGTGGTAGTCAAGCAGGAAATATATTAGGATTTAGATCAGCTTCATTAAGCTTTATATCATCAAGTGGTAATATACATGGTGTAACTTATGTAGGAACATCAGGTTCATTAGATTATTTAAAATTATCTTCTGACATAAGTGGTAGTTCAGTTTCAAACTTAACTATAGGGGGAGATGCTACAGTAGGAGGTAGAATATCAACAACTAACATAACATCATCAGGTAATATAAGTGCGAGTGGTGATTTATATGTAGATGATATTTTTATTAATGGCGTACAAGTTGTTGAAAATGCTACAGATGAATATATATTTGGACCTCAACCAGGAGGGGGTAATACTGTAAAATTACAAGGTGATAATATAACTTTATCAGGACCAATAACAGCATCACACCATATAAGTGGTGGTATTAGTTCAAGTATAATAGTAGGTGGAAATATAACAGCAGGTGGAAATATAACAGCTTCTGGAAACATAAGTGCATCAGGAACTGTTTACGCAGACTCATTCCAATCAGCAACTGGTGGGGGTAATATTGATTTTAATGACAGTATAGATTTAACAGGTAATATTACAGCTTCAGGTGCAATAAGTGGTAGTGGTACTACAACATTAACTATAGGAGGAAATGCTACAATAGGAGGTAGAATATCTTCAAACCATATAACATCTTCAGGCAATATAAGTGCAAGTGGAAATATAACTTCAGAAAATATCTACACTAAAAAGATTTATGATGGAACTACACCTACTGAAACTGACACTTACATTGAATTAGGAGCTTCTGCAAATAATATTAATTTATATTCAGCAAATAGAAATCAAATACAAGTAGAATTTAGTACAATTAGATTTAATGATTCAGGTAATGATGTTGATGTTTATATAGAAGGGGATGGAGATCAATATCTACTTCATACAGATGCATCTACAGATAGAGTTGGTATAGGTGCATTAAACCCATCATCTAAACTACATGTAGTTGGTGATTTAACTGTTAATAATAGTATAACTGCATCAGGAGATATAAGTCAAAGTGGAATTTTAGAAACAAATAGATTAATAGTACATGGAGGTAATATAAGTTCAAGTGCTGATATAAAATTCCAAGCATCTTCATCAAAAGATATTAAATTTTACCAAGGAGCAGTAGAAGTAATGAGATATGATGGTGGAGAAGAAAGATTTATAATTGGTCAAGATGGAGGTGTAGGATCAGCAACACCAAGTTCAAAATTACACGTAGAAGGAGACTTAAAAACAACCCATATAACAGCTTCAGGCCATATAAGTGGTAGTTCAACAACATCAATTACAATAGGAGGTAAAGTAGACGCAACTAAATTAATAGTAGCTAGAATATCAGCTTCAGGTGATGTTAGTAGTAGTTTAACATCTACAGCATCATTTGGATATTTTAAAGGAGATGGTAGTGGGTTAACAAATGTTTCATCAACAGTCCCAGCAGGAACAATATCTGGTTCTGATCATATATTTACAGCAATAACATCTTCAGGTAACATAAGTGCAAGTGGAACATCTCACATATTAGGGGGTAGTACTACTATAAAAGGAACTGTAAATATAAGTGGTTCTCAATATAGTGGTTCAGGTGCTGGAGCTGTATTAACAGCAATGACTGTAACAGGATCTATTCTCCCAGAAGGTTCAGGAAGTTGGGATTTAGGTTCACTTGAAAATCCTTGGAGAGATTTATTTATTACTACTGCTTCTATTAAATTTGTTAGTAGAGCAACAGGAAAAGTAGTATCATCTTTATCTTCTGATAATATAACAAGATTAAAACAAGGTAAAACAATTACCACTCAATCTAAAGAAGGATTTACAGATCGTATAGAATCAGATGTTTTAATGAATAAAGTCGATCAGAAAACTTATTACAAATTAAATGAATCAAATAGATTAGGAACAGTAATAAGTGGGGCATTAATGCAAGACTTTAAACGTAGTGGTGGTGTTAATTATATGACTTATGGGACATCAAATACATCTCATTATTTTTCAGGTTCTGTAAATATTTCAGAATCTATAACAGCATCAAAAGCAATATTTGGTACTGGAACAACAGTAATAGACGATAATATATCATGCTCAGGATATTTACAAGTAGATGGAAATACTACTTTAGGAAATACCGCTGCTGATACACATACTTTCACAGGACCAATAACAGCATCAAACTCTATAAGCTCTAGTGGAAGATTATACGCAAAATCATTAAACACAGGTCAAGGTGATTATGAGCTTTATGAAATGAACCAGAATGTAACAAATACTTCTAATGTTCAGTTTGCTAATATAACAACCACAGGAAACTCAAACTTAGGTAATGCTTCATCTGACACACATACTTTTACAGGTGAAGTAACAGCATCAGGTAATATAAGTGCAAGTGGTATAATTACTGCAGATAGTTTCAAATTTGGTCCTGCCTCAATTGTAAGAGCGAGTGCTACTGATACAGCATTCTATACACTTAATGGTGCTAGAGGAGAAATAAGATCCCACTTACAGTCAAGTGTGGCAGCAGACACAGGTTGGACTTTAGAATTAAGAAATACATCTATAAAAGCTAATTCATTAATAGTAGCCAATGTAATTGGTGGAAGCCCCTCTATAATAACGGGCTCTGTCCTTACAGCTAATGTAATTGCAACAGCAACAGCATCATTTAATTTCTTTAATACAGGAACTATAATTGGGGATGGAAAGGCATTTACAGCTTCATTTGCAATATTCTAATAAAATAATATATTTATAATAAAATAAAAGTATGGCACAAACAGCAAAATCAGTAGTATTAGGAACATTTGAAGCAGGGGATAGACCCACGGATCAGAATTTTTTAAATTTATTTGATTCTGTATTATTTATAAATAATGTAGGTCAACATAGCAATGGTTTAAACACAGCAAATACTAGTATAGAAGGTAATTTTATAGTAGGGGGTAATCTTTCTATAAATGGAGCAGGTGATCTTACATTAAATGGTAATTTAAGTATAGGAAATCCTAATGAGTCTATCACTTCTCCTTTACATCTATATACTACTCAAAATGAACCTTTAATTTATGCTTCAGGTTCAATAACAGATGTAATAATTCATGGTATAGCTGGCGATTCAACATCATCTATTAGGTTAGAAGATGATTTAACATATGCACGTTTTGGAACACATACAAATAAAGGCTTTTTTGAAGTCCATGGAGTAGAAATAATAAATTACCATACAGGTTCACTTTCAGGCAACCCTATAACATTTATAACAGGTAGTGTTGGTATAAATTCAATAACACCTTCAGCTAATTTAGAAGTAGTAGGTATAAACAATATAGGTAATTCTAATTTAGCAAACTCTTACATATTAGCAGGAACTACAGCTGCTGGTATTGGTATTGACCCAGATGAAATAGTAAGTAAAGGAGCTGATCTTAATATAGGTACTTTAGATGCACAAGATATAGATTTTCGTACTAATTCAAATGTTAGAATGTCTATTCTTAGCAATGGTAATATTGGTATAGGAGAAATAGCACCTACACATTTACTAAATATTTCAAGCAGTAATAATACAACACCTTTTGCTATAGATATAGCTTCAGATGGTGGGCCAAAATTATCATATGAATTTATGGCAAGCGGTAGTAGTACAGCTAATCCTTATTCATTAAAATTCAACTTAAATGATTCAGGTTCTTTTATAGGTCATGGTGTGTCAAACAAACATCTTCATTTAACTACAAATGATACAAATAGAATATCAATAACAGGACTTTTAGGTAAAGTAGGTATCAATCAATCAAACCCAACATCTCAATTACATATTGTAGGTCCAACAGACGATTCTTATCCAGCTGTACTTGTAGAAGGAGGAGGAGGTGTTTTAGCACAAGATCATCTTATATTAAGAGATCTAGGAACTGCAGACGATAATTTGATAAAAATGTCATTTCAATTTACTGAAACAGGAATTAAAGCGGGAAGAATAGCAGTAGATTCTGAAGGATCTAGTGCATCAGGTGGAGGAAATATGATTTTATCTACATTTTCTGATGATTCAGGCACTGAAAATTCAAATCAATTATACCTTGATGCTGGTGGAAATATTGGTATAGGAACAGATACTCCAGCACAAAAATTAGATATAAGAGGTGATATAGTAATAGGAACTTCTCCTACAATGCGTATATACGATGATAATAATATAGCAACTGTTCCAGATATACAATTTTCAAATAGCGCTTTATTAGCAGCAGAAGAAAATTTCCATATTAATATAGATAGTGATGGTTCTGGTAATTCTGCTAAATTTTCGATATCAAAAAATTCAAATACTACATCTGGTACTGAAATATTTTCAGTTACTGAAGCAGGGACAGTAACAGCAGCTGCTTTTTCAGGAGATGGTAGTGGATTGACAAATGTATTAGCAACAGCAGTTTCTTCTTTAATTGTACCTGATCATGCTGATGGTATAGTAACAGCATTAGGTACTGGTGCTTTTTCATCATCAGCTGATGTAGTAATTAAAAGACCTGGAGCAGATAGCAAACCCCAAATGGGTATAGGAACAAGTAACCCACAACAACCATTACATATTAGTACAGCAGATGGGGGTATATTATTAGGTGATAATTCAGGTGACGGTAATTTCTTACATGGAAGAATGAACCTAGCAGTATCAGCTGATGCTCATGTTCTTATAGTAGCAGATGCTAATGACACAGCCGGAGTAGGGGCATCAGATATAATTTTTGGTTATGGTTCAGCTGTAAACACAGATAGTTCCCCTGATTTTGGTTATGCTAGTGCTTGGTCAGGAAATGCTCCTAGAGTAGAAATAATGAGAATAGATTCATCTAATGATAGAGTTGGTATAGGAACATCAACACCAGATTCAAAATTAGACGTAGTAGGAGATATAGCAGTTAGAAATGCAGGAGACACTACAAATGTAATATTATTTCAAAATGAAGATGATATTAATACTACATCTGATATATTATTTAATGCAAATGGAGGAATAGGAGCAACTAATGGATTACATTTCGCAGTAGATACAGATGGCAGTGGTATAAATGGTTACCATTGGTATAGAGGTGCACAAGGAAATGCAGGCCAAAAAATGATGGCATTACTAACAGGTAGTAGTGGTTTAAATTTAAGATTCTACCCTACAGGTGAAGGTTCAAATGCTACAAACTTCCAAATGATAATAGGAGCATCAGGTATGGTAGGTTCAGATGGTTCAGGAGCCGATCCAGGAGAAGATGGAATAAGATTAAAACAATCTACAGTAAATAATGAAGGAAATAATTATAGTGGAACTAGTGATTTCTTTGTATTAGAAAAAACAGACACAAACGCTGACAGACCTGATGGAGGTATATTAGTTACTATGACAGGTCAAGATGGAGTAGAATCAGTACATTCTTCGTTTATAGAATCAGCAACAGGAATGAGATTAGGTGTTGGAACAGTACAACCAGGTTATGCATTTGAAACTGTAACTTCCTTAACTTCAAACAATACAATAGCAGCATTTAGAAAATCTGATGCTACTCCTGCTTACATAAGAACTGATACTACAGGAACAGACACAGATGCATCTAATGGTACACATTCAGGGTTACTTATGGGGGAAGATGGAAGTAATAAAGGATTTGTTGGATGGAATGCAGCCCAATCTGTTATAAAATTAACATATTCTACAGGTCCTGCAGCGGTAACAGGAATAAATATAGACAGTAGTGGTCATGTAGGTATAGGAACACAATTACCTGATAACAATTTACATGTATATGAAAACACATCAACAGATATCTCTTTAGATAGTAATAATGCACAATTAATATTAGAAAATGATGGAGCAGGAGATGTAGGTATTAATTATGAACTTTCAGGAACTCAAAGATGGTCTACATATGTAGATAATACAGATAATGATATATTTAAAATTAAAGATAATACAAATGGTCATATTCCTATTCAATTTGCTAAAAACAATGGAGGAACAACAATATCAGGAGATTTAGATATCATAAACAGTGGAATGATAAATTTATTCCCCTCTTCAGGTTCTGCGGGATCAGCCCCAGGAATGGGTATAGCTATGAATATCCAAGAAAATACAGAAATTCGTTTTACAGCAGAAAATGACAATGCATTCATAAGAATGAATAGAACAACTTCAGATGCTGGTTGGATGCAAATAGGAACAAGAGACAACGCAACAGAATATATATCTTTTACTCAACGTAATGGAGGTGTTACAGACGGAAGTAATACTGTGATGGGCGAACAAGGAACATTTGAAAGAATGCGTATAGACGCATCTGGTATTTCAGTTTTTGGTGATATTTCAGTAACAGGTGGTATAAGTTCTACTGGTGGAAATTTACTTACTGGAGTTGTAACTGCTGACCAGTTTGGGTTAAATGTTGATAGTGATGATTCTGCTTTTACAGATACATCATCAAATGGTGCCCCACCAAGATTATTAATAAAATCATCACATCAAGGAACATCTCCAGGTGATTTAGGTACAGAAACTTCTTCAACTAATGGTGATCATGGAGGAGGTATACGATTAGAAGATAATGATACAGGAAATTACTGGGATCAAAGCTTTATTAATGACCATTTAGTTTTTTCACATAAGGGTAATGCATCTCCAACAAGTATAGCACATGTTATGATGTATGCTGAAACTGATACAGCAGAAGAAATGATAGCATTTACAGGACAACACCCATGTAGACCTGTAGGTAATATAAATGATTACCAATCTAAAGAAGGTTATATAGTATCATCAAATGGTTCTTATAATAATGGTGGTTTTTCAACAGGAGTTACCCCACAATCTACAGGACCTTCTGTTAATGAAGCTTTACCATTAGTAGAATTATCTAATGTAGAAAAAGATAAAAAAGTATTTGGTGTAATATCAAAAATTGAAGAAACAAATAAAACAAGAAGAGTAACCCATGGTGCATTTATTAGTATCCTTAGAGAAGAAATAAAAGATTCTACAAATGATGAAAGATTATGGATCAATTCAATTGGTGAAGGTGCTGTATTAATTTCAAATTATAATGGTAATTTAGAAAATGGAGATTATATAACAACAAGCCCTATTACAGGAATAGGAATGAAACAAGATGATGATTTATTACATAATTATACTGTAGCTAAAATAACACAAGATTGTGATTTCTCATCAGGATATGATATAACATATAATGGTCAAACATATAAATATAAATTAGTAGGTTGTACTTACCATTGTGGATAATAAATGGCAGTAGGAGATAAAACACCCATCAAATGGGAAGATGCAGATTTTAAATGGAATATTGCACCCCCTAGTAAAGATTATAAACCAGGTTTTAAACCTTCAAAATTCCCATACACTTGGGATGATGTAGCTTTAGTTGAAGAAGCAATAAGTGGTGGGGGAGATATGGCAGAAGACATGCCATGGACTAAATGGGACGATGAAAAGAAAAAACGTCTTGTAAAACTTATATGTAAAGTTCAAGGAAAAACATATAAAGAAACAAAAGAAACAAAAGACATAAAAATAACAGCTAAAGATATTAGATTATTAGCTGAAAAGGTTTTAGGTATAGAGGTAATAACAGAAAATATTAAGTTTTAATATTTATTCTATATTTATAACAAAACAACCTTATGTATAAATTATTTACGGATAAATCTGAGCTTTTTGAATGTGATATTAAACTAGAAGGAGCCAGTTTAAGTAAATCAAAAGCACGTTTAGTAGTTGAAACTCAAGACTATTCTTTACTTTTTCAAGGATCTATTAAATCTAACGGAAAATGTGAAATCCCTATTAGAAAATTAAAAGGTTTAATTGATGAATCATCTAAAGGTAATATTCGTTTAGAAGTTATCGCAGAAGATACATATTTTACACCTTGGGAAAGTGATTTTGAGGTAGAAACAAGTAAAAAAGTAACTGTAGAAATTAAATCTCAACAAACAAAAAAACCAATTTTAGAAACAAAAGTTAAAGTTAATGTTAAAGAAGATAAAACACCAGTTACAACTACTGAAAAACAACATGTAATAAATTTGTTTAAACTTTTAATAAAAGAAGATATAAACGTAAATAATATTTCATTCAAACGAAATGAATTAAATAATATAGTAGCAACGTATCTCAAAGAAAACACCATAAAAAACACAGATAAAGTAATAAAAGGTGTATTAAAAGTTTTAGAAAAAAAGAAATAAAATGGTTATAAATGGCAGTCAACGACTTAACAGGACAAAATATACAGGATACTTACCAAAAAGTAGTCCAAACAGATGGAGTTAATCTAGCTGATGGATTAGGTAGTCCACTTCCCATATCTTTTAATGGAAATAATGTTATAATATCTGGATCACTTAGTGCTACAGAATATATTGTAACTTCTTCGGTTACTAATGTTGTATTTCAACAACAAAGTGGGTCTACTATATTTGGTGATTCACTTAATGACACCCACGCTTTTACAGGAAGTTTAAAAATAACAGGAAGCTTTTTAGTAGAAGGAAACACTGGTGCAAATCTTGAAATAGGTACTTATAACGTAGGTTTTGATTGGGTAGATTTAGAACAACTTAGAATAACAGGTTCAGGTTTAATAGTCTCAGGAGCAATGGACTCAGGTCATCACGCTATGGTAAAAATAGGTGATGTTGAGTTAGTAGATGTTAATACTGATGTTTTAGATAATACTTTCTTAATAAGAAATGTAAAAAACTTTACAATAACAAGTGGTTCAATAGATGGTGGTGATGTTACTCAATCAGAAAAATTAATTGAACATAAAGGTAATGAATGGAGATTATTTAGAAGTGGGAATAATTCAATTGCTCACGACACCGCTAATGTAATCCACATTTATGGGTTAACTACATCAATAGAATCAGATTATTTGACGATTTCATCTCAAACTTCATTAAAAGTAGCAACTTATGATGGTAATGATACTTCTATGTGGTTCCCTATGTTTAACACAGAACCAAATGGTAGTCCACAAACCCTGAATACAGTAAATTCTACAAATATATATAAACATTTTAATGGGAATATAACAGCAAGTAACATAAGTGCAAGTGGTGATATAACATCAATTTCAGCCTCAGTAGCCAATATAGCAATAGCGTCAGGGTCAAATGGAGGATATGTATCTGGTATGTATTTTTTAAATAATCCTATAGTAGGTTTTGTAGTAGGAAATACAGATGTAGATACTTTTTATAGAGCAGCATCAAGACATCAATATTTAACTGGTAGAGTCGTAATAGGGGGTTCTGATCCTGATAATGGTGCTGAACTAGCAGTAGATGGACAAATATATACAAATTCTCACATAACAGCTTCAGGAACAGTAAAAGCAGAACATCTTTATTCAACAGACGATATAGAGGCTGAAGGTTCTATTATTATTGGAGGTATATTTAGTTCAAGTTATACAAGTACGGCTAATCATTCATTTGGCTCGGAGGTTGATATGTACAGTAACTTAACTATGGAAGCTGCAAAACCATTACGATTTCGGGGAGGATGGCATAGTGAATTTAATCCATATACATCTTCTTTAATTACAAGCTTCGGCCCTAGATTGACAATAACTTTAGATGCAACTGGAAACCAATCAAACGAAGTTTTTGAAATAAGAAAAAATAATCAAGTATATGTTTTATCTACTCCTATATTTTCAATAGATGCTGATGGTAGTATAAGTCAAAGTGCTAACATAACAGCCTCAGGTGATATAAGTGCAAGTGGTGAAATTTTTGCAACTGACTTTCATGCACCTATTGGTATAAACGATGGTTATCATATTGGAGATGGAAAACCTATACTTGCTATAGCAAACGGAGGAACCCTTAATTTAGGAGCAAACCATGATACATACCAAGCAGCAGGAGTTAATATTTTTGTTACTGGTTCCGATGGTTCAAAAGGATTATTTTTAGATACATCAGGTAACGTAACAGCCTCAGGTGTTATAAGTTCAAGTGCGACAAGTGGTATAAATGAATTTGGTACTGATTTAAGAGTTTTTGGTAAAATAATTTCTAAAGGATCTGACGTAACAATTGGAGAAGGACATATATCAATGTCTGGTCATATAAGTGGTGGTTTGGCATCAACAGCTTCATTTGCTCATATAGTTACTCAAGGTTCAACAATTGAATTTAGAGATGGTGCTTCTAAATTAGGTACAATTAAAATGACTACAACTGGAGACATGACAATTGGTGATGAAACAACTTCAGGTAAATCAAAATTAAAAGTAGCAGATTTTACTGCAGCTCATATAACAGCCTCAGGTAATATTAGTGGTTCATTAACTACAACAGGTTCATTTTCTCATTTAATAGCAAGTAATATACAAGGAGCAGGAAACCCATCTTCAGTAGGTTTAGAAGTAGATGGATATATTTCATCATCAGGAAATATAAGTTCAAGTGCAAATATATATGCCTCAGGATCT